>ENA-UOOR01001194-UOOR01001194.1-fermentation-metagenome-genome-assembly--contig:-NODE-1194-length-32050-cov-5.201406_pt1 | contig 32050 bp, 33 predicted proteins | sample MGYA00245780_ERZ724029 | MGnify/ENA primary metagenome ERZ724029 (study PRJEB28704, sample SAMN03018315) | fermentation metagenome | biome: anthropogenic terrestrial biome; feature: soil; material... | reverse complement strand
GATAATGGGTTTGGGGCCGGCTATTATGCGCATTTAATTAACCAAGGGGCTAGTCAGAATGGGTAAAGTACTCTATTTAGATGGCAGATATGGTTTAAGTGGAGATATGTTACTTGGTGCTTTATCTCAATGGGTCGAGTGGGATAAAGTTGTTGCCCAACTGAAAAAGTTACCCTTAGAGAATTGGACTGTAGAAACTCAAGAGGTACTACGTGGGGGGATTGCCGCTCGACAAGTTTTATTTTCCGAAATGGAAGCGGAACACCATCGTCATCTTAGGGATATAGAGCAGTTATTATCAGAGGTAGATTGGCCTAAATCAGTTGTGCAAAGTACCCTTAAGATTTTTCGGATTTTAGCCGAAGCTGAGAGTACAGTTCATGGGGTCCCTGTAGAAAAAGTTCATTTTCACGAAGTAGGAGCTCTGGACTCGATCCTCGATATTAGCGGTTGCGCCTGGATTTACCATTTACTGGGGGAACCGCGGTTATATGTTTCTCTACTTCCGTTTACAGAAGGTAGCATTAAAACTCAACATGGTCCAATGCCTTTACCGGCACCAGCAACTCTCTATCTATTACGGGGCTTTAAGCTCTATCGACCAGAGCGGTATCCCCAGGGGGAAGCGGTAACACCAACAGGGGCAGCCATATTAGCAGCACTCGAAGCAAATAGCGGTTTTCCTAATGGTCAAATAGAGCAGGTTGCCCATGGGGCTGGAGCTAGAAACCCTGCCGAGTACCCGAATTTACTACGGGCGGTCTGGGTTACCCCTGAGCATCAATTTGAGAGAGACGAAATAGTTGTAGTTGAAGCTACTATAGATGACCAAGATACCAGGGTTTATCCGGTTGTTATCGAAAACTTACTGGAAGTAGGAGCTTTTGATGCTTCTGTGCTACCTTTGATTACAAAAAAGGGACGACCAGGTTATCTATTAAGAGTGGTTGCGCCTGTAGAAATATTGGAACAGGTCAGTCAAGTCATTTTTGCAGAGACGACGACTTTAGGTTTTTCTTTTCACCGCCGTCAACGGATTGTTTTAGCTCGCCGATTTATAACTGTGCTAGTTGAGGGGCATCCGGTTCAGGTGAAAATCGGGGAAGATCGGTGGGGTCAGATTCTGAATGTTGCTCCCGAATTTACCGATTGTCTACAGGTAGCAAAAAAATTGGGGTGGGGAGTAAAAACAGTATTGGCTCGAGCTTTGGCCGAGGCCTATTGTCGACTTTTTTCTGCCGACTCAGGGAGGTAATAAATTATGGATTTGATAACGGAGTATTTGCCGGCGGTACTTGTTGTTGCTTTAATAGTTAGTATTATCTCTTCGATCCTATTTTTGAAAACATATGGCAAGTGCAAACGGCTTAACCAACATTTAGAAGAGATGTTATCCAAAGAAGACGAAATTAATTTAACCGGGTTAGTATCTAAGTATCTTGATACTACCTTAGAACAAAAATCAGCGCTAACCAAATTAACTAGACGGGTACGGAAACTAGAAAATTGGCAGGATACTGCGGTTCAGAATATTGCTTTAACACGTTATAATGCTTTTGAAGGGGTAGGTGGGGATCAGAGTTTTTCTTTGGTTCTTCTTAAAGGAAATGGAGAAGGTGTTCTGATCAGCGGTTTGTATGGCCGTGATGAGTCTCGGGTTTATGCAAAGCCCATCGAAAATGGCGAATCACCTTACCAGCTTTCCGATGAAGAGCAGGAGGCGGTTAAGGAGGCTTATAAAGGTATCAATGCTAAAAAGGGGAGATAGAAGAATGTTTAAAAAAGATGATCCAATTCCAGTCTCAGCAGAAAACCTAGATAAAATGGGTACTTTAGTCGGAGCCGGTGCGGTTTTTGAAGGAACGCTTCGAGCTAAGGGGCTTCTCCGTATTGACGGTACGGTTAAGGGTGAGGTTATTTGTGAGGGAAATATGGTTATTGGTAAGGACGGCAAGGTTGAGGCCAGAGTCGAAGCGGTCAATTTAACTATTGGTGGTGGACTTAAAGGTGATGTTAAAACCGCTGAACGGTTAGAAATTTTACCTTCTGGAAAACTAGAAGGTAATGCGGTTACTAAAATTATTGTTATTGAGGACGGTGGCTTCTTCTCAGGTAGCTGTGAGATGCTTACCCCTGAAGGTAAAGTAGTAGCCAAAGCGAGACCACGCTTTGAAAGAACTGACGTTGATAAAGCTGAATAAAGGGTGCTAAGTTTCCTGGGATGCTGACGCTAGATTATAAACTAGATGTTTGCGTAGTCCCAGAGAGAGAGCTGTAGAAATTACTTGGGCCATATTCATGATCAGGCTAAGCCGAGTATTTTGCAGAACTAAATATTCCATAAATCCACCGACATTGACGGTACCAATAATATGCATATCCCCTACGCTGGGAAGATCTTTATTGACCCCTGTGCCTGGACGCAGGGGTCCAGTTTTTGCAGTAATATAGCCAACATTTTCGGCTCGTCCTAAACAGGCATCAACAGCAATAATAATACTATTAGCATGGCTTTCGGATATTTTAGCTAGATACTCATCGAGGTTGGCAGCGTGTACCGGCTCATCTAAAGTACCATATATCTGCAAATTTGGCAGAGCGCTTTTCAATAATTCTGTGCCGACCACCGGCCCCAATGCATCTCCAGTAGAACGGTCGGTCCCAACGCAAACCAATACAATATCATGACGTTTATAATTAAGCATATTTAAGTGGTTAGTGATAGCTTGACTTAACGATTGAACGGCAAAGGAATCTTCCCAAAAAACGCGATTAAGAATGGTGGGGGTATTTAGCATCTGCCCCGTCCTTTCTACTGTAGTTTTGCAGCGGATCTTAGCATATACATAACCAGTATATGGACGCGTTCCTATAATTATGCATAGGTTAGGGGGAGAGCTCAGGATGGGCAAGCATCAAAATTTGCTAAGCCTTTTTTCTATATATGTAGGAGCGGTAATAGGCGCCGGATTTGCTACCGGTCAGGAGGTTAACCAGTTTTTTGCCTATTTTGGCCCCAGTGGCCTAGCTGGAGTTGGGTTAGCTGGAGGGTTGTTAATCTTCGGCGGACGTATGCTTCTTAATTTAGCTTATCAATACCAGGTTTCTGACTACGGAGAATCGATAGCCTTATTAATTGGTGCTACGTCAGTTAAGGTATTAGATGTTTTAATTAGCTTTTTTCTTTTGGCGAGTTTAGCTGTTATGATCTCTGGTGGCGGTGAGTTGTTAACAACTCAGTTCAACCTTTCTCGAGCCATAGCCTCATTACTGTTTCTGCTAGTAGTAGCAATAGGAATATCCCGTGGTGTAGTGGGGCTAGCCCAAATAAATGTAATCTTAATGCCCTTACTAATCATAGTTAGTTTAGCCCTAGTCATTGATCGCTTTTTTTTGACTGTGCCAACAACATTGATCCTTAGTTTAAGGAAAATAAGGCCGTTTTTATTACCTAACTGGTGGGTAGCAGCGATTCTTTATGCTTCTTTAAACTTGGGTATTATTTTTACTGTTTTTTCATCCTTAGGACCGACTATTCCCAACCGAATTATTGCTACTCGAACCGGAACTTGGGCGGGGTTAACATTAGGTATCCTTTTAGCCCTCTTTTGTGGTGGAATAATTCATACGCCAGGGGCAGACCAGGTAGCTATCCCTCTTGCCTATTTAGCAGCGCAGGGTTCAATGGCCATTTATATCGCCTACATATCCTTGTTATTCATGGCGATATTAACTTCAGCAATAGCTACTGCTTTTGCTTTAGTGAGTAGGTTAAGGGCCAATAACTACGGTATCTGGGTTGAAGGAGGCGTTTTAGTTTTAGCTTGGCTAGCAGCACAAGGAGGGTTTGCCGAACTAGTTGGGACTGTATATCCTCTGTATGGCTATTTTTGGGCGGTAGTGTTAATTATAATCATGGTTAGACGGATTTTGCAGGTTGTCTAGTTGACAGTTGAGAATATTATACGGAAATGAATAATAATAAACTGCAAGCAAAAACAACAGAATTGAATAAGGGCAAAAAGTTACTAGCAGCAGGAAAGTATGCTGAGGCCGAGATAATTTTCCACAACTTAATTCACTTAGGTGATATGGTTAGTGAAGCTTGGAATCAGCTGGGGATACTAGAGGTATACCGGAACAATTCGGATGAAGCAAAACTATTTTTTGAACGGAGTATTGCTGCTGATCCGCGGAATCCAGCCCCCTATTCTAATTTAGGGGCGCTAAGCCAAGAGGAAGGTGATTGGGAAAAGGCGTTGCAATACTGCCAACATTCGTTAGAGTTGGACCCTAGTTACCCACCAGCTCTGCACAACCTTGGGGTTATTTATCGCAAACGAGGGAAGATCTGGCAATCGATCTCTTATTTAAAAAAAGCGGCCAAGGCTGATTTTAGACGGAGCCGCAGAAAATAACGTGAATAATTCGGGGTAATAACAGGTGTATATTGTTCTCTCCGTTTCCAAACGGAATATTGGTATAGCCTTTTTAATTATTTTAATTAGTCTAGTGTTAGGCTTGTTTGGCGGTGCATGGACTTATGATTTTCTTCGACCAGATATAGTCGAAGGTGTTTATCTAGATGAGCTTAATTTAGGTAAGTTGAACCGTGCTACAGCTGCAGCTAAGTTAAAGGAGTATTTAGAACCACGGTTAGAGGCGCCCTTGATTTTAACGGTAGATGAACGTACATATACGTTCCGTGCTCGAGATTGGGGGGCCTTCTTTGATTACCAGGGGATGGTCCAAAAAGCTTATCGGATTGGCAGGCAGGGTAACTGGTTTCAGCAACGATCCCAACGCCAACGAATTGCTAAAGAGGGATATCATTTTAAACCCTGGGTTTCTATAGATTCAGAACGGTTTCAACAGTTACTGCAAAGCTTACAACGAGATATAGCAACTGAACCGATTTCTGCTAAATGGGAAGTTCTCATTGGTACTAATGAAGTGCGGCTTATTTCGGCCCAAGATGGTACTGAAATAGATGGACCAGGGCTTTTAGCTTTAATTACAGTAGAGTTGGCTAATCCGCCACCTTATCGTTTGGCTCTGCCGTTGAAAAGAATAAAACCACGATTAGATACTGCAGAAGCAGCGAATATGAATATCCGACAAGTTGTAGCAACATACCGAACTTATTTTCACCCAGAAAACCAAGGTCGAACGAAAAATATTCTTCTTGCAGCCCAAGCTATTAATGGAAAGATAATTGTTCCCGGGGAAGTTTTTTCTTTTAACCAAGCTGTAGGCCCTCGTATCCCTGAATCTGGGTACATGGAAGCGCCGATTATTGTAAACGGAGAGCTTGTGCCTGGTGTAGGTGGTGGGGTTTGTCAGGTATCGACAACCTTATATAATGCGGCTGTACTTGCTGATCTAAGCGTTGTGGAGCGAAATAAGCATAGTTTACCTAGTGCGTATGTTGATTTAGGCAGAGATGCTACTGTTTTCTACGATTACTTAGACTTAAAATTACATAATGAAACCCCTTATCCCCTAGTTATTGATAGTTTTACAGGGCCTAATTATTTGGAGATCCGCTTATTAGGAAATTGGTTTAACCCATGGCGTCTTCAGATTACTGTTGAAGAGCTAGCGATAATCCCTGCTGTTTGGGAAGAACAGTTGGATCCTAGTTTAGCCCCAGGGGAGAGACGGATTGTCAAAGAAGGGTTACCAGGTCGAAAGGTGCGGGTCTGGAAGCAGTATATAGATCAACGCGGGGTAATCCTAAACCAGGAAGTCCTAAGTGTTGATACTTACCAGCCAATTAATGGTGTAGTTAAAGTAGGGAACCCTCCCTTTTCTAATAATTGACACATTGGACAGGCTGCGTTAGAATAGGGGATAAATTCCCGTAAGGAGTAGAGGAGGAAAGCAAGTGGGAGGATATGCATATTTCCAAGGTCAAATTGTTCCTAATAGTGAAGCAAAGATTAGTATCCAAACCCATGCGTTTTTGTATGGGACCGGGGTTTTTGAGGGTATTCGAGCTTATTGGGTAGAAGAAGAGCAACAGCTATATGTTTTTCGGATGCTCGAGCATTATCAACGGATTCGTAACTCGGGCCGGATATTTATGATGCAGGCGCCATTATCACCAGAAGAGATGGGCCAGGTAACTCTGGACTTGTTACGGAAAAACCAATTTAAAACTGATGTTTACCTCAGACCCATTCTCTACAAGAATGGCACGGCAGTAGGTATTAAGTGCCATGAGATGTCTGAGGATTTTTTAATCTTTGCGGTGCCTTTTGGGGCTTATTTAGATACTGAAAAAGGTCAACGTGTTAAGGTCTCTTCGTGGCGGCATCTAGAGGATAATATGATTCCCATGCGGGCCAAATGTAATGGTGCCTATGTGAACGCGGTCCTCGCTAAAAATGATGCGGTATTAGATGGGTATGATGAAGCGATATATCTTGGCTCAGATGGTCATGTCTCTGAGGGAACCGGGGAGAACTTGTTTATTGTCCGATCTGGCAAATTAATTACCTCGCCGTGTACATCAGATATCCTTGAAGGAATCACCAGAGCTTCAGTAGTAACTTTGGCCCAAGAAGAGTTAGGGTTAGAGATAGAAGAACGGACGATTGATCGTACAGAACTTTATATTTGTGATGAAGCCTTTTTTACCGGTACAGCTGCCGAGGTGGCTCCGATTACAGAAGTAGACCATCGACCGGTAGGGGATGGCAAGATTGGTCCCATTAGTCGCCAGATTCAAGAGCTATATCAAGCTGTAGTTAGAGGAAAAAGTACCAAATATAAAAAGTGGTTAACACCAGTTTACTAGGTAGATCAAAACCGGCTGCAAAGCCGGTTTTTTTATTATGGGTATAAAAATCCCCTAGATACATAAAATACCAGCAGCAACAGATGATTGTCCCACTATGTTGGGGCTGGAACAGGGGGATTGCTATGCCCAGAACTTTAATTTGGGTCTTTTCATTATTGTTAATTACAACTAATCTCGGAATGGTTAGCGCTGCTGAGCAGTTAGTGTGGCCGCTACCGCCCCAAGAACCCAGAATTGCTTTTGTCCAAAGTATTAATAGTTCTCAAGATATAGGGGCAGAAAAAACATCTATTCTCCAAAAATTAGTCTTTGGAGAACAGGCACCTAAAGTTTTTCTAGTCAAGCCTTATGGAGTAACTACTGATAGTCGCGGTTATATTTACGTTACTGATACTGGACTACCACAGGTAGCGGTTTTTGATCCCAAAGGTAAAAAAGCCTGGTACCTTGGGGACCAAGGGCGGGGAAAGCTAAGCTTACCGATAGGGATAACCAGTGGACCGGACGATTCTATCTATGTTTGTGATGCGGGACAAAAGCAGGTAGTTGTCTATGGGCAGGATGGCGTAGTTACTAATACCATTGGTAATCCAACTTTATTGCAAAATCCCACCGGTGTCGCTTTAGATTGGGAACGGCAATATTTATATGTTGCCGACACTAAGGACCATAGTGTCGTAGTTTTTGATCTAGATAGTGGAGTAGTTCTAAAAAAGATTGGTGGTCCAGGTGTTGGCCCTGGTCAGTTTAATGGCCCAACCAACCTCTTTGTTGATACTAGAGGAAATCTTTACGTTACTGACACCCTCAATTTTCGTATTCAAGTCTTCGATCCCCAAGGTAATTACTTATTTGAATTTGGCCAGGCTGGAGATACGGCTGGTAGCTTTGCTCGCCCTAAAGGGGTGGGGGTAGATAGCTTTGGCCATATCTACGTTATTGATGCGGCTTTCAATAATTTCCAGATTTTTAATGACCAAAAACAGCTGCTCCTCTTTGTAGGGACCGGGGGTTCTGCCCCCGGTCAGTTTCGATTACCGGCCGGGATCTATATTGATACTGCCAATCAGATTTATATAGTCGACCAACTCAATCAACGAATCCAGATTTTTCGTTTCCTAGCTGGGGAGTAGGACTTTATTAACCCAAAAGGAGGTGAAAAAACTGAAACGTTTGGCTTTATTGGTAATAATCGGTTTACTGGTTAGCTGTAGCGGATTGGCTCTTGCTGGTATCAGCGGGTCTAAACATGACCTCTCGTTAGTTACAGAGGAGTCCCAAGTCTGTATCTTTTGTCATACCCCTCACGGTGCTACTACCCAGGGTCCCCTATGGAACAGGGAAGCATCGGCGGTAGCTTATATTCCTTATAGCAGTGGTAGCCTTAACGCCAATATAGAAGAATTTGCATCAGGTCAAGGGTTAGCGGATGGCTCTGCAGGAGATCTCTGCCTCTCTTGTCATGACGGCACTGTAGCGGTCAATTCCTTAATGAACTCTTCAACTAATGCTGGTAATCCAGCTATGCAACCAGATTTGCCTCAGTTCCTGGAAGGGAAGATAATAGGTGCGGCTAACCTTGGCAGCAATTTAAGTAATGATCATCCTATAAATTTCATCTACGATGCTGCTTTGGCTAGCGCTGATGGAGGGTTGGTTACACCATACTCCGAGCGGCGGGTTAAGGAGACTGTTGACTTGCCTCTGTTTAACGGCAAGATGCAGTGTTCCACCTGTCATGATGTTCACGAACCGGGAGGCACCGCTGATAAAGAGCCTTTCTTGCGGGTTTCTATGTACCAAAGCGGGCTCTGTTTAGAGTGCCATCTTAAATAAAATTAGTATAACGACTATATGGTGGGTGTCCCCAGCACCCACCGGTTTTAGTGAGGTTAAAGGTGGATATATATAGGTGGAACCGGGCCTTAATTTTGATAATTGTATTAATATTATCTGGAGTTGGGTGTATCGATGAGGATTATCTTTTGGTAGCCCAGAGGCAGTATGCAGAGAAGTATGGTATTAAACTGGAACAGTTAGAACCCCAGTTAGAGGATGAGACTAACCAGGGACGGGCGGGGAGTAATCATCTTCCTTATCAAGAAAGGCAGTGCACCAGCTGTCATCTAGCGGCGGGGTCTATCAGTACTCAAGCTAAGGGTAATGAATTGTGCGCCTTTTGTCATGAGTTTAAGGAAACAGTTGTCCAAGACTGTTTAGATTGTCATGATCCCCATAAATCAACACGGGATTTTTTATTACGCCAGGGAGCAGAGGGACTTACCTGTCAATATAGCGGTGATCAACAATGAAAAGGTGGGTTATCTGCATCCTAGCGTTATTAATTTTTGGGCCAACCCTATACGTTCGGGGTAGTACTTGGCAGGTATTGGGGTTAACTAATCTTGGTGGTTCCCTAGGTTGGGTTGTAGAGGTAGACCGGGAATCTGCTGGAGCAGATCAGACGTCATTAGCCCAGGAATTAAAGCTCAATGGGCAGGGGTACATTTTCCACCCTTATTTAGTAGATGTAGGTGGTTCGGTACAGTTGGCTAATAAAACCGGTCCTACTAATACCTTTGCTTTAGATGCGGGTTCGTTACAGGTTCAGTTTTTAAAGAAAAAACCATTTTCTCTGATGTTTGAAGGAGGAAAAAAACAGGTCCAGTTTGATCCACTGTATGCTCAGTCTTACCGTTTGAATCAGAGTTATTATGAAATGAGACTCTACCACAATTCGCCAAGTTGGCCCGGCCAACTGCGCTACTATCAATCCTGGGCTGAAACTATAGATGCGCCTCGGCCGTCCAATACCCAAGAAGAGCAGTTAGCTTGGGAAACCAGACACCAGTTTACTCGGGATATTAAGGGAGAAGTAAAGTATGAAAATCGAAACCTCGTTGATTTAGAGAGGAACTTGAATCAAAGAAGGCAGGATTTACGAGCAGCCGTCTCAGCTAATTTTTTATATGAGCTAATCCAGGTTGGTAGCAATTATTACTGGAGCAACAGAACCGGTAGTTATTCTGGCGAAACTCAGCAGTTAACAGTAAAAACAACAGTTAAACATAGTTCTAACAGTGTTAGTCAGATTAATGGGGAGCAGCGGTTAGTTCAATATCATAGCGGAATTGCCCAAGAGAAGGTTCAGGCTGAAGCTAAAACTACTTGGCAATTACAGCCGGACTTTGGAGTTTTTGTCCGTGGGGATGCTAGTCAAGTACAGAATAACCAGGGGATTGAAACCCAAACTGTTGGAGCTGGATGGGGGGTAAAAGCCGAGCGGAAACTAGGTGAAACCCTCTTTACCGGTGGTTATGAGCTTAGCGGTCAAAAGAAAGAGGCCAACGGTGGCTTACGGTTGCAAACCCGGGAAGAGCTAGTGGTTACTACCGGTGAAATGGTGTCATTAAATGAAAGTCCAGTGGACTTAAGTTCGATTCAAGTTTTTGTTAGCGAGACAGGTGAGGTTTGTAATGCCCAGGATTACCAAGCATTAGTAGTAGGAAATCAAGTTTATTTGCTTTGGTTAGGGCCTACCCCTGACGACGGTCTGGAAGTAGTAGTGGAATATGTTTATCTTAGGGCTACTGAGGTTCAAAGTTGGAGTAACCTCTGGGTTTTAGGGGCACGGCGCTCTTTTTCGCCAGCCTGGCAGGTTGGTGGGAGAACAGAGTATCGGACCGAAACAGGAGAGGATACTTTTAATAAACTAAAGTTAAGCGGTGATATTAGCTTTATTCAAGGGGGCTTTTCCAGTACCATCTACTACCAGGGGGATGAGAGCGATCAGAATCTGACTAGTAGGCTAGGTTGGCAAAAAAATAATTTTCAAGCGATGTGGCAATATCAACGGTTGAGGGGCGATGAGGAGGTGCAGATTACTGAGGAGCGGGTGAGTTATGCTTTTAGCCCTTGGGCCAAAGGCCAAGGACAGCTAGGCTTGCTATTATTAACAATTAAAAATGAGGACAACTCAGAAGAACAACTATTCCAAACCCATCTTCATTTTACTCAGGCCTTTTCAAACTACCTTTTTGGTCAGGTTCAGGCGGGTTATCGTATTCATCCTCTGCAAGCGCTTAAAGAGAGCTTCTTTGTTCGTTATAGCTTAGATTATCGACGTGGGCAGTTTAACCTAGGCTTCAAAGGTGATAATGACCAAAAGTATCGGTTAGGGGTTACCCGTTATTTTTAAGGGGGTTCCAAAATTGCTTATTCAGGTGAGTAGAGTGATGCTACTGCTGCTTATTAGCGTGTTGGTTCCTATCTATAGTAGCGCTTCTATTTTAGAGACTAAACATAATTTATCGGTGACTGGACCAGGGAATATTGTGGCAGCAACTGAAGATCAAGTCTGTATCTTTTGTCATACCCCGCATCAGGCCCAACCGGCAGTTCCGTTGTGGAACCATCAAGCAACTACAGCCAGCTTTACCATGTATACTAGCTCAACAGCGTTAGAAACAGCTGACGGACCAGGCTGGTCGGCTTTACTTTGTCTAAGCTGTCATGACGGGACTGTTGCTGTAGGAGCTATTCAGGGTCGGTCTATAGTAATGCAGGGAACAACGCTAAATGGGTTACTACCATTAGGTTCAACTAACTTAGGGACTAATTTTCAGGATGACCACCCGATCAATATTCCCCTGGTAATAACGGCTCGGGCAACGTCGAACCACTTAGTATTTCCAGCCCCTGGTGATTCGGTACACTTAGATTTAGAAGGGAAAGTACAGTGTGTAAGCTGCCATAATGTTCACTCTAACCGATACCCGCCGTTTCTAGTAAAGAGTGATGCTCCTGATCCTATCGCACCTGGCGGTAAGTTATGTCAATCTTGCCACGCTATGCAGGGGTGGTCAGAATCAGTTCATGGAATAGCGACCGATGTTCTCCTTAGTGAAGGTATTAGCGTGGCAGCTAAAGCTTGTCGTAATTGTCATCTGGTCCACGGATTCAACGGGTTAGGAGAGCGGCTACTACCTGGTGAAGAAGAGACCTGTCTTAGCTGCCATGATGGTACTGTAGCCGCTACTAATATTAAAAGGGAATTAGAGAAGGGTACTTTGCTTTTGGGCTCGACCCATCCGGTAGAGCTTAGTGGTCTGCATGATCCGTTAGAGGTTTGGTCAGATATGACCCCGAGACATGCCGAATGCTGGGATTGTCATAATCCCCATGCTACCGGTAATAGTCTGGCCGGTTTTGGCGGAATACCTGCGTTAGCTGGACAGAGCGGGGTCGAACCTATATACTTTGGGACCAATCTAAGTTGGCAGATGGTACCCTTTGTGGAGCAGGAATATCAGCTTTGTTATAAGTGCCATGCAACTACTGCGCACGGTCAAACCTCTATTGCTCAAGACTTTAACTTTAATAACCCCTCTTTTCACGCCATTTACCCCGATCATCCCCGGGCTACTACGGGTCCCGGTGGTTTTACTACCGGTTGGGGCTGGGACTCTATCTTAAGTTGTAGCGATTGCCATGGCCCTCATGGATCAATTTATCCTGTTCTATTAAAAGGGCGGTGGCAATATGCAGAGAATGACCTGATTTTAACCGGGCAAGTTGGCTCCCAGGACCATCTTTGTTTTAATTGCCATAGTTATGACACCTATGTAACCGGGAACCCAGGGACTAATTTTAAATCAGTAAATGGTCGAAATTTACATGCAAAACATAGTCAATTAGGTTCGCGTATACGGAACCGATTCGGTTGTGCAGGTTGTCATTCGGTTATCCCCCATGGTTGGGGAAAACCAGCCTTAATTGTAGAGAAGGATGACCCTCCACCATATTTGAAAAATAGATCGAATTTAGAGGTCCTAAACTGGTCTTCTGGCAATTGGGCAGCCCGGGATTGTGCTACCCAATGTCATCGAGGGCAGCATGGCCCTGACTAATAGGTAAATAAAGGGAATTAAAGGGTAGTAAAGAATATTTGTAAGAATACGTGATTTTTTAATCCCTCTTGGCGTAAGAATGTGAAAGAGGTATATTGCCTGGGGGGATTATTATGGCCGTTACCAAAGTCGCAGTAGTACAGCTCTCCATTACCGGTCTGAGCCGTTATTCACGACCGGAACTGCATAAGAAACTGACATTTTTATTGTATCAGGGTATTGAGGCTGGAGCGGATATTATTATTTTCCCAGCTTTAACAGGCCTTTTATTTGCTCCAGAAGCCCAAAAAATATTAGAGTATGGTATTGATGCGAAAACAGTCCAGTTAGTTTGGCGTTTAGGCGCCTATTGGACAATGGAGTGGCTTGATTTTTTTAGGGAGTTAGCCCAATCCAACCGGGTTTTTATAGTTCCGGGTACTACTTTAGAATCTGCTCCACCAACAATGTGGCACCGAGGTTATCTCCTTGCTCCTAATGGTAGCGTACTGTTAAGCCAAGACCAAATTCATTTTAGTACAGAAGAGTTAGCGTTAGGTTTTGAACCTGGTGATTCACTATCTATAGGTGAGCTAGATCAGGTTCGGTTCGGGCTTTTGTTGGGTCAAGATGTTTGGATTCCTGAAGTTAGTCGAATTCTGGCTTTACAAGGCGCCCAATTACAAATTAGCTTACAGGCTAATTCTTCTTTTTATGATTACCGTAAACAGTTGGCTGGTAGTTGGCAGCTAGCTCAATCCAACCGGGTTTTTGCCATCGAAAGTTGTTTAGTGGGTAAAGGGACCAAAACTCAGTATCAAGGCTTATCAGGGATCTTCGGACCAGCACAGGCTTTTCCTCCTCTCGGTATTTTAGCTCACATTGACCCTCTGCTTACAAGCCAAGCCAGCTTAGATTTAGGTTATTTAATTTCGCCTCAAAAAGATAAGGAAGGGGTTCTTATTCGCAATCTAGATTTTGGTCTTTTACGTAGAGCCGGCGAACAAGATCAGGTTTTTTCTGGGTTCAATTACCTACTATATAATAAGGAACTTTCTTTGATATACAGTGAAACCGGTGGAGTAGAGGAGGTTAAGGAGAGTGGAAAAGCTTAATCGGTTGGTACTTCAGCTATATTATGAAATAAAGACAGCTTGGCAGATGCACCCTGCCCGTTTATACCGTATTTTAGGTATTCCTAGTTCCCCTCCAAGCTCTGTATCCGGGATGAAACAGCTACCGGTGGATACTGCTAGACTGGCTCTAGTTATGACTAACGAGTTTGCAACAAAAACCGTTGAAGAGTTAGCAGACTTATGTGCTGGATTAATCAAGGAAGCCGTTGAAATGGATGCAAACTTAGTCGTTTTTCCACCAGACGCTGGAGAACTACTACTACAATTAGCGCCTTGCCAGCGAAAAAGGGTTTATCGTCGGTTACAAGCTGCCTATTTTCCTTTCTGGTCTGGTTTGGCGCGTAAGTATCAAGTGTGGGTAATTGCTGGGTGTCAGACCCTTAATTATCAAGGTTATACGAGAAAGGCTGCTTTTCTCTTTGGGCCACAGGGGCAGTGTGAGAAGCAGTATAAATTACATTTAACCGTGGAAGAAAGAAAAGCCGGCTATCTGCCGGGAAAAGAGGTTCAAGTTTGGTCAACCGCAGTAGGCCCCTTGGCCCTCTGTTTTTGTGGGGAAGAGCAGTATTTTGAGCTTGGACGGATTATAGCTGCTAAAGGTGGGAAAATACTTATTTCGTTAGTAACACCAGGAACAGCTTTACAGACCGACCAGATTACCGGTGGCTGGGCCCGGGCCCAGGAGAACCAGATTTACTTTGTTGGTGGAACAAATATTTTTGCTCCTACAGAGCTAAGTATCGATGGAAGCGGCATTGTTGATCAGCTTGAGAGTAGTAGCAAAAGGCTAACCTTGGTTAACCTAGATTTAACTAAATTGGTAGAAGTAGACCAAGGCCCAGCGTTAGCACGAAAATTATGTGCTACTTATTTGCCACGGCTATACTTTGAACATTAATTTGTTGAATGCCCCTACTACCAGCTGAAAGGGGTAGATATAAGTGTATAATTATAAATCATGGGGCTGGACAAGCCTAGCAATCTTGTTCCTATTAGTGGTGGGGGGCAAGGTGGTTGAGGCTGGCTCTAGTTCACCGACCTTAAAGCTACAATGGGCTTATACTACCGGAGCGGATAGTGAACCATACCAAGATTTAGGTGGTGTTTTAACTTGGTATGGGCCCAACGCTGGGTATTTTAAACTTAGCCCGGAAGTACGGATTTATCCTGGGGTAAGGCGGGGTAAATACTATTTAGATAGTCAGATTAAGCATAATCGTGAAGATGGTTGGGGTAAAGCTACCCTAAAGTATACTCAACACGATTATCCAGATACCCCTTACCAACGCTGGAATTTTGGGGTTGAGTATAAAAAGTCAGCTTTGGCCTGGTGGAACCAAGGGGCTAAAGGTTTTTGGCGGGTAAAACTCAAGGGAGAGGACCAGCGTTATCCTACCAACCCTAAACGGAATTATTTTTCTGGAGAATGGGAACTTTATTCGGAATCAACAGAGCCGACAATACCAGCACCAAATATCGTTGGAGATTTTCGGTCCCGGGGATTTTTTGATTATGCGGTGGGACAGGCTTTAGACGGTAAAGAGTACTTCTTAGATGCCTGGCTCATTGATGAAATACTTTCTGATGACGCAGAAGAATTGTCGCCAACTTGGGCCCGATCCGACGACGAAATCAGCTCAAAATTATTAACTCGTCTTTCCGGGGGGTGGAACAACCGTTATACTTCCCCACAATATACTTCGCGGGGAGAAAATTACGAAATTCAGTGGCAACAACAGACCGGGAAAAGCAAGAGTATTAAGGGCGGGTTACGTACTGTTAATAAGGTTTACCCTTATGAGCTGCTAAAAGGCTACTCTACCCGGGAGCACCTTTTAACAAGGGTCGAGTATGGGGAAAAACGGCGCTGGGAAATTGGGGGAACCTATAGGATCAAACGCCCTTTAGTTGGTGGGCAACAAGATAATTATAAACTGTGGATAGAAACCGCTCAGGCTGTAAGAAAAACTTGGGAACTGAGGGTTCAGGGAAAATACCAGAATGAGCGGGGCACTGAAAAGCAAAAAGCAGAGTTGGCAGGGGTTTTGACCAACTATTTTCGGGGTTGGAGCGGACTAAATCTTCAAGGTTATTGGCGATTAGGGTTGGAGCAAAAATATAATTTTACTCAGATGGAAGAAGGTCCAACTAAGGCCCGGCTATCCCTAAAAGTAACTAAAGACTTGGGTGAATTGCTACAAGGAAATTTACGCGTAGAAACCTCTCGTTGTTGGTCGGAGGCGGATTATGCTGATGATTGGGGGCTTAAGTTGGGACTAATTAGAACCTTATAAGTATGGGCTTTTAACCTCCTGGGCATAACAACTGTGTAATGCGGATGTCTAGGAGGTAGCGCTAAATGCAGGTATATTTAGGGGTAGATGTCGGCTCGGTTAGTACTAATTTTGCTGTACTCTCGACAACGGGGGAGCTTCTCTATTCACTGTACATACGAACTAACGGTAATCCTATTAAGGCCGTCCAAGAAGGTTTGAGGGAATTTAAAAAAGAGCTTCCAGGTAATTACGTGGTTATCGGGGCGGGAACTACCGGTAGCGCTCGCCAACTTTCAGGGCTCCTGGTAGGGGCTGATGCGGTCAAGAACGAAATTACAGCCCATGCTGTTGCGGCTATGCACGTTTGCCCCGGGGTCCAAACTGTTTTAGAGATCGGTGGGCAAGATTCAAAAATTATTATTATCCGGGACGGTATTGTAGTAGACTTTGCTATGAATACCGTTTGCGCTGCAGGTACTGGCTCTTTCTTAGATCACCAAGCAGAGCGGTTGGAAATCCCGATTGAGTCCTTTGGTGACCTGGCTTTGCATGCCAAGACACCGGTACGGATTGCGGGAAGATGTGGTGTTTTTGCGGAATCTGATATGATTCATAAGCAGCAGACCGGCCACCAGATTGAAGATATCATTGCAGGATTGTGTCAAGCTTTAGTTCGTAATTACCTTAATAATGTAGGAAAAGGTAAAGAAATATTGGCTCCAGTTGTTTTTCAGGGTGGTGTGGCGGCTAATAAAGGAATTAAAGCAGCATTTGCTAAAATTTTGGGTTTGGAAGTCTATGTCCCCTCTCAACATGCAGTAATGGGGGCTATCGGAGCGGCTTTGCTAGCAAAGATTGCTACCCAGGAAACTGGGCGGAGTAGATTTAAAGGTTTTGGTGTTAGTGACCTTAACTATTACGCGAAAAGTTTTGAATGTACCGGTTGTGCCAACCTCTGTGAAGTAGTCCAAATCTTCGTTGATAAGGAAATATTAGCTAGATGGGGAGATCGTTGTGGTAAATGGTCACTAGGTACCAACTCAGGAATAGCTGCTTCCTAAGGCTAATTCGGGAAAAGGCAACAGGATTTGAGGATTCTACCTAGAATAGTAGGTAGAGTCTGATATATCCCCTTTGGAGGAGGCTCCTAGTGAATGGATGCACCACTGAATATTTTTGCCGGCACCTCCGTCCCTGATTTGGCAGAGGAGGTAGCCAACCTGCTCGGGCTGGAACTAGGAAGGACTAACATTAAGCGATTTGCTAATGGAGAAATTTATGTCCGATTCCAAGATACAGTTCGAGGTAATGACGTTTTTGTTATTCAATCGTTGTGTTCACCGGTTAATGATAACTTGGTTGAACTGCTCTTGATGGTTGATGCTCTGAAGAGGGCATCTGCTGGTAGGATTAATGCTATTGTACCCCATTATGGTTATTCCCGACAGGAACGGAAAGAAGCACCCAGAGAGCCTATTTCTGCTCGGATGGTAGCTGACATCTTGACAACAGTAGGTGTCGATAGAGTAATTACCCTAGATCTGCATGCACCAGCAATTCAAGGTTTCTTTAATATCCCTGTCGATCACTTAACCGCCTTGCCCTTACTAGCTGAGTACTATCGAAAGAAGAATTTAGAGAATGCCTGTGTAGTTGCTCTCGATGCAGGTGGTATCAAACGAGCCGAAAAGCTGGCCAAGCGTCTAGATCTTCCGTTAATCGGCATGTACAAGCGGCACCCCGAACATAACGTCTCCCAAGTGACCCACGTAATGGGTGATATTGAAGGTAAGGCACCTTTAATTATTGAGGATATGATCGATACAGGCGGTACCCTTTTGGAAGGCGTAAAAGCCTTATTGGCTCACGGGGCCAGGCCAGAAATACATGTTTGCGCAACTCATGCAGTTTTCTCTCACCCAATTGAAGAACGTTTAGCACACCCAGCAATTAAAGAAGTATTAGTGACCAATACTATCCCGGTGGGCCCAGAGATAAAATCGGATAAGGTTAAAACATTATCAATAGCTCCATTACTTGCTTCAACTATAACTCGGGTTCACGAAGAATCTTCAGTGAGTTCCTTGTTTAACTAACTCAGCAGGAATAGGCTGGGATACTGGGCATACACTACTAGGAGATAGGGGTGTCCCAGGATGAATATAGTTAATGGAGTAAAAAAGAGTCTGCGCTTTTTGGGTTGGTTGGCATCTATCGGTACTGTAGTTTGGGGTGGCTTATACTATTGGCGATTTAATAATCCAGTAGTAGATGCTTTTCACGGAGTTTCTGGGCAACTGGCGGCCTTGGAGTTGGCGGCTGAAACGTGGAAAAGAGTGGGCTTAGGCTTGTTTCTGGCGGCGATTTTTTTCCTAGGTTTAGGTTATCTCGGCTCACGGTCAGCTTCTCAGGTACAGGTTACCGATACTACCACTCTCCTGGACAAGGAACAGTCGCAGAAAAATGTTGCTGAGGGAACATGATCGATTTACATGTTCATTCAACGGCTTCTGACGGTAAGGATACCCCGGATCAGCTAATCTATAAAGCTAAGGAACGGGGACTTACCGCCATTAGCCTTACTGATCACGATTCTATTCAGGGGCTGACTTTAGCGGAAAGTGTTGCTCAAAGCGTCTCTCTTCTCTTTATTCCCGGAATTGAAATTACTACCGATTATTTATCGACGGAATTGCATATTTTGGGTTATTATGTTGACTATCAGAACCCTAAGTTAGTACAGGCCTGCCAGAAGATCCAAGCTGGTCGTCAGGAACGGGCCCGGGAGATATTATCCCGTTTGAGTAAATATGGCTATAATCTTAGTTGGGAAGAGGTTGTTGATTCTTCCCATGATTTTGTGGGTCGGAGTCATATCGTTGATAAGTTGGTGGACAAGGGTTTAGTAACCCCTCGTAATCGGGATGCGTTTTTCGATCTCTACCTATCTAAAACAGGCCGTGCTTATGTTCCACATTATTATATTACTCCAGCAAAGGCTATTGGTCTTATTAGACAAAGCGGCGGTGTCCCTGTGCTTGCACACCCTGGGAGAATGCGAGGCCCTTGGGACCTAGCCGTACTAGTGGCAATGGGGATTGCCGGTTTGGAAGTCTGGTATCCGTTGCACACAAAAAAAGAAGTAACTTTTTACTTAGAACAGGCACGTCATTTTAAGTTGATTTCGACAGGCGGAACCGATTACCATGGTCGTGGACAACAGTTATTAGGTTGCCTAGGGGTACCGGAGGAAACGATTGAGCGGCTTCAGGAAGCAGCCGCTAATTAAGGGGGAGGAGCTTATGAACAAAAGGTTATATCGTTCACGTCAAGACGTAGTTATCGCTGGAGTGGCGGCAGGGTTAGCCGAATATTTTCAGTTGGATGTCTCCTTGATTAGGGTAATCTGGGGTATTGCTGGGTTTATGGGTTTTGGTGTATTCGCTTATTTAATTGCTTGGATTATTATTCCTCAGGAACCAGGGGATCAAGAATATATTGAAACCGCAAAAGTTGGGAATGTGTATGAACCTGAGCTTGCCGCTGAGCGACAACGAAGTTTAGGTTTGATCTTGGTAGTTCTCGGGTTAATCGTTTTAGCACGACGGGCAATTCCTAATTATGTATTTGCATGGACCTGGCCGTTAGTTCTGATTATTCTGGGGGTATATTTACTTACTCAAAATCGCAAGGGAAAGTAGAAATAAATGGGGTTTGTACGTTTTTCGTAACTTTGGAGGATTAAGTCCCCAACCATAGAAATATTAGGTGAGGTTGAATTCAAAATTAGGGGGAGATAAGGTGAAACGGGTATCGATTCTAGTCCTGTCTCTACTTGTGGTACTGTCGTTGTCTGTCTTTGCTGGCGCCAAAGAGTATAAAGTAGGTATTATTTTAGACACTGGTGGCCTCGGAGACCAGTCTTTCAATGATGCTGCTTACCGTGGCCTAATGAAGGCTCAGAAGGATTTTGGTGTTAAGACAACTTATGTAGAATCTAAGGTTATGGATGACTATGAGCCGAACGTACGGATGTTGGCTGAACAGGGTTATGATCTTATTTTTGGTATTGGTTTTCTGTTGACCGACGCTATTGATCGGGTGGCTGAAGAGTATCCGGATGTCAAATTTGGGATTATTGATAGTGTAGTAGATCAGCCCAATGTCTTATCGGTTCTGTTTAAGGAGCAAGAAGGTTCCTTCCTCCAAGGCGTGATCGCCGGAATGATGACCAAAACTAATACCGTTGGCTTTGTTGGTGGTATGGAGTCTCCGGTTATTACCAGGTTCGAAGTCGGTTTTATTAATGGTGTTAAAGCCGTTAACCCTAAAGCCAATATTTTAATTGCTTATACCGGCAAGTTTGATGATCCGGTTAAAGGTAAGGAAGTGGCGTTAGCCCAAATTTCTAATAGAGCTGATGTTATCTATCACGCTTCTGGAGCTTGTGGAAACGGGGTTATTGAGGCGGCTAAAGAAAAAGGGGTTTACGCTATTGGTGTTGACTCTGATCAGAGCCATTTAGCTCCAGCAACAGTTATTAGCAGTATGTTAAAAATGGTCGATGTTGCTGTTTATGATGGGGCTCAGATGGTAGTTGAAGGTAAGTTTAAGGGTGGTCTGCTAAATCTAGGTTTAGCGGATGATGGTGTCGGTACCGCCTGGTCACCTGGGGTTACTGTACCGGCTGCGGTTCGGGCTAAAGTTGATGAATATGCCAAGAAGATCGCTTCTGGCAACCTAATCGTGCCAGACACTAAATAACATATTAGTGTAGGCACCGTTAGGCAAAAGGTAGAAGACAGAGGAAGGCCAGGTGCTATGGTAGCACCTGGCCTTTTTACAAGGTGCATAGGTGGGGAGGTGGCGTTTTGCAGCCAATAGTCCGCATGGAAGGCATAACTAAGATTTTTCCTGGCGTTAAAGCTAATGACTGCATTGACTTAACGGTCTATCCAGGGGAGATTCATGCCCTTTTAGGCGAAAATGGAGCAGGCAAGAGCACCTTGATGAATATCCTATACGGGCTCTATAAACCAGATAACGGACGGATTTTTGTCAAGGGTCAAGAAGTAGAAATAAATGATCCCAATATAGCAATTAGCTTGGGGATCGGCATGGTTCACCAACACTTTATGCTTATTCCACCCTTTACAGTGGCTGAGAATATTTTATTAGGTGTGGAACCAAAGAAGCGGATCTTTCTCGATATGAAAGAAGGGATCCGTCAAGTTCAGCTAATTTCAGAGCGTTATGGCTTACAGGTCGACCCTTTAGCCAAGGTAGAGGATATCTCGGTCGGCATGCAACAGCGGGTAGAGATCTTAAAGGCTCTTTTTAGAGGCGCAGATATTTTGATATTTGATGAGCCGACAGCTGTCCTTATTCCTCAAGAGGTAGAAGAGCTTCATAAAACCATGCAAAGTTTAGTAGCCGAAGGGAAATCGATTATTCTTATTACTCACAAGCTAAAAGAAGTTATCTCAATGAGCGATACTGTTACCGTTATCCGTCGGGGTAAAGTTGTAGCTAACTTTAAGACTGCGGAGACTACCGAAGCAGAGTTAGCTAGTACCATGGTAGGTCGGCCGGTCCTTCTAGAGGTTGAAAAGGAACCGAATGCTCCCGGGGAAGCTGTTCTTGAGGTTACCAACCTCCATGCCCGAGATGCGAGGGACCTACCTGCTCTTAAAGGCATTAACTTACAGGTACACCAAGGAGAGATTTTAGGGGTCGCGGGGATCGACGGGAACGGGCAAACGGAGCTCGTAGAAGTACTGTCAGGGTTGAGGGCTGCAACCCAAGGAACAGTAGAGGTTAAGGGCAGAGATATTACCACTTACTCTCCCCGTCGGAAAACTTTGGCGGGATTAGGACACATCCCAGAAGATCGGCAAAAACGGGGCCTGGTCTTAGAGTTTTCGGTAGCAGAAAACTTGGTATTACAATCCTACTTTCAACCGCCATTCGCTAAAGGTATCCGTCTTAACAGTAAGGAAGTTCGGCGGAATGCTCAACGTTTAATTGGTGAGTATGATATTCGGACCCCGGATGAAGGGGTACCGGTTAAATCTCTTTCTGGTGGGAACCAACAGAAGGTTATTGTGGCCAGGGAAATTGACCGGAACCCAGACTTACTTATAGCTGCTCAGCCCACTCGGGGGTTGGATGTTGGTGCGATTGAGTTTGTCCATAAGCGGTTAATTCAGGAACGGGATGCTGGGAAAGCGGTCTTACTCTTCTCCTTTGAATTAGATGAAATTATGTCTTTAAGCGATCGGATTGCAGTAATTTTTGAAGGACAGATTGTTGATATTTTAGATGCTGCTGATGCTAATGAAGAGAAGTTGGGTCTATTGATGAGCGGCGGAAAAGTCGATAAGGAGGTGGCAACGGAGTATGCTTAAATCTCTAGCTAAGCTGGAACGCCTCTGGATTGCTTTGGCCGCGGTTCTCCTAGGTATGGTAGTAGGGATCTTTTTCATCTTAATTGTTGGTCGTAACCCTATTCTTGGTTATCAGGCGTTGTGGCAGGCTTCATTTGGGAGTATGCGGGACTTTACTGAATTACTGATCGGTACTACTCCCCTGATCTTTACCGGACTTTCTATAGCTTGCGCCTTCCGAACCGGGTTGTTTAACATTGGGGCAGAGGGTCAATTTATCGTTGGGCAAATAGCAACGGCTTGGGCTGGCTATTTCTTTACTGGGTTACCGACTTTGATTCATGTGCCCTTGGCCCTCTGTTTCGGGATTTTAGCTGGGGCTCTCTGGGGCGCGATACCAGGATATCTCAAAGCCAAAGCTGGCGCCCATGAAGTGATTAACACTATTATGATGAATTACATTGCCTTGTATTTTACCCACTACTTAGTGAACGGTCCGTTAAAAGGACATGCTTTCCTACCGGTAACCAAGGAGATTTTAGATTCAGCTAAATTATGGCGATTTATGCCGCCAACTAGGGCCAATGCCGGTATTATTATTGCCTTGCTGGCAGCGCTCTTTGTCTACTGGTTTCTCTGGAAAACCACTAAGGGCTATGAGTTGCGGGCGGTAGGCTTCAACCCTTTAGCCGCAGAATACGGTGGAATTAGTGTAGCTCGAAGTACCGTTTTGTCGATGATGTTGGCTGGTGGGTTAGCTGGGTTAGGTGGAGCCGTTCAAGTCTTAGGAATACAGTATAAATTTTACGACGTTTTTGCTTTTACCGGTTATGGATTTGATGGAATTGCTGTAGCCTTGATCGGTAATAACCACCCGTTAGGCGTGGTTTTTAGCGCTTTTCTTTTCGGCTTTTTAGGTCGGGGAGCGATGCGGATGCAGTCTGTAGCCAGTATTCCCAAAGAGGTTATCAGCATTGTTAGCGCTTCCATTATTATTTTTATTGCTGCTGAAGCCTTAGTTAAACGCTTAGTACCGCGGTTTACCAAGAAAGGAGGGGCCAGCAGTGAATATAACCGATCTGTTTAATGCAGCAGTATTTGTGTCTATGTTGCGGATGGCTACTCCTATGGTTTTTGCGGCCTTGGGTGGGGTTTTCTCGGAACGTTCTGGAGTGGTCAACATTGCTCTGGAAGGCATCATGATGATTGGTGCATTTTTTGCGGTACTAGTCTCCTACTTTACCCATCTTCCATGGTGGGGGGTAGTAGCTGCTATGCTAGCGGGTGGCTTAACCGCTATGATTTTGGGGGTGCTTAGTATTAAGTACCACGCCGACCAGGTTGTAGTTGGAGTGGCTATTAACCTATTGGCTATGGGCTTTACCGGTTATATGCTCCGCTGGGTTTGGAACCAACCGGGTCAATCACCGATTGTCAATAAATTAGCCGACTGGAGTATCCCACTTGTTAAAGATATACCTTATATCGGTACAATCATAGGTACTCACACGCCACCGGTTTATTTAGCTTTCTTAGCGGTGATCATCTCCCATATTGTTCTGTATAAGACCCCGTTAGGCTTGCGAATTAGGGCTGTTGGTGAACACCCACGGGCTGCAGATACCGTTGGTGTTGATGTTTATAAAATCCGTTATTTGGCGGTCTTTATCAGTGGCTTGCTCGGCGGTTTAGGTGGGGCTACCTTGTCTTTAGGGCTTTTAAGCTCTTTTACCCATAATATGACTGCAGGACGTGGCTTTATCGCCTTGGCGGCTATGATCTTTGGGCGGTGGACACCCTTTGGTGCTTTAGGCGCGTGCTTATTGTTTGGTTTTGCCGACGCTATTCAGATGCTAGCCCAGACGTTAGGGATAATTACTGTGCCTCGGGAGTTTTTAGTGATGTTACCCTATATTCTAACAATGTTAGTTGGTGCGGTGCGACGTTCGGTCCCGCCAGCAGCAGATGGTAAGCCTTATGAAAAGGGAGCCTAATTCAAAATTAGTAGATAAGTAGTAGGGAGAGCGGATTATCGGTGAGTAGGTTAAGCGAATTTCGCGAAGCACAACACCGAAAAAATAAATTAAAGAAGATTCAGCGAAGGCTTAAGGGCGGACGCTATCAGGTGGCGCTCGCCCTCTTAGAAGATTGTTTGCTTAGCAATGTTGATGATTGGGAAGCCTTCCAAAGATACCTAATTACCTGTCGTCAGACAGCAAGTTTGCCACGAGCTGTAGATTTTTTGGCTAATTTAACGGACAAAATCGGCGAAAGCAACCCTTACCCAACTAACTATTTAGCTGCTGCATATTATCTACAGGGTGATATGGATGCTGCTCGTAGTTTATGGGAGGGGTTAGTGCAGCGATTTTGTCATTTTGCACCGGGCTTTGCTAATTTAGGAGCCCTTTATTTACATCTTGGTCGTTTCGATTTGGCAACACTACAATTTCAAGTAGCTGTTGCTTTGGATCCAGAAAATTCAATCAGCGCTTATAATAATCTGGCTGAGATTAAAATTGCTCAAGGCGCTTACCAAGAAGCTATATCTTATCTAAAGCAGGGCTTAACTTATTCTTGTCCGGGGCAAGTAGAAACCCTTTATGCTAATTTAGGCCATTGTTATTTAGTTTTAGGTTATAAGGACAAGGCGGTAGAGGCGTATGAGCAAAGTCTGCGTTCCCAAGACTCGCTAACGGTTAATGAATCGAAAGCTGAAGTTCATGTTCATTTGGCCCGCCTATATTTAGAGCGGCATCAACCGGAGCTGGCGTTAAAAACATGTCAAGAGGGGGTTGATCTTTTCCCGCAAAATCCCAGTTTATGGGCGGGATTAGGCCGGGCTTATTTGGCCTTGAAAAATTACGAAGAGGCTATTACTGCTTTTCAAAAATCCTTATCGTTTTGCCCGATGAGCCCCCGAAATATTGTAGTTCATCGTAATATGGCGTTAGCCTACTTTAACCAGGGAAAATATGCAGAGGCTACCGCTGAATATCGAAGCGCTTTAGCCTGGCACCCCGATTTCTACTTAAACAAAGGCGATAAATTAGCTTACGATGCAGCTGTTTCGGTTCAAACCTATAGGCAGTTGGCTTATGATTACTTTATTTTGGGCAATTTTGATGGTGCGATAGCAGCATACCAAGATGCCCTCAAGCTAGATGCTAATGATATTGAAAGTTATGTGGGATTAGGTTTTGTTTACTTTGCTTTAGATCAGCATTTAGCAGCATTATATAATTTTGCCCAAGCTGTAGAGAGAGATCCAGGATGTGTTAAGGGTCACCTGGGGCAGGGTGAAACTTACTTGAGCCAGGGCTCAACTAATATGGCAATTATTAAATTTAAATGGGCTGTTTCCATAGATTCAACTAATGCTAGAGCCTATAATCTTTTGGGGAAAGCCTTAGAGATAGAAGGAAACTTAGTAGAGGCGGAAGAATGCTACCGTACAGCTTTGAGTATAGCTCCTAATTATGCTCAGGCCCATTTTAATTTAGGGAATCTCTTCCAAATGTTAGGCCAATATACCGAAGCCATTCAGGAATTTCAGGCTGCTTTAAAAAGATATCCGGACTATCTTCCAGCCTTATGTTTATTAGGCTTAGCTTACCAAAAAAAGGGAGACTACATTCAAGCAGAGAATGTCTGGCGGGAAGCCTTAAAAGTTAACCCCAATAACCCTTTAGCCAGTGATTATCTCGAGCGAATAGGAGCAGGGAAAGACTTGGAGGCTGCAGAAGTTTAGGAAGAAGGGTTGAATCTGAATGGACTTTGCCTCCCTAATAGGCTTAATGGTAGTTGCCTTTTTTTTCGGCGGAATAATTATTAACCGAAATCTTTTAAGGAAAAACAACCTAGGTAAAGTGGCTGAGTTAACAAGACAAATTAGTCAACTCGAAATCGAACGGACCCGTTTGGAAAAAGAGGTTAACAAGGGTATCTTCGATATATTGGCGATCTACGAATTCACTTCAGTTTTAGGCAGTATTACTAATCTCAAGGAATTGTATAGCATGTTAGTGGATACAATCCTGCGTATTATCCATTACGACGCCTGTTCTATATTGGTAACCAACCCTGAAACAAATGAACTGGAAATTGCCATTTCACGTGGTTTGGCCCCGGAAATTGTGGCTAATTATGAAACTACCTGTGTTGATAAAGGGATAATTAGCCGGGTTATGCAGCGCGGGCAACCAGAGATAATAAATGATTTGCACTCGCTACCGTGGCCGGATAATATTTACGAGGGCTTTCCTTATAATTCTATACTAAGTATTCCCCTAGTTATCCACGGGGAGATACTAGGCTTTTTAACCTTGTATTTGCGCCAAAAAAATGGGTTTAAACGTGACGATTTACGTATTTTGTTTATCATTGCTAACCAGACTGCGTTTGCGATTAAAAACGGTTATCTTTATGAAAAAGTAGCGGAACAGGCTACTTTAGATGGTTTAACTGGTTTATATAACTATCGAGTTTTTCGGGAGCAAATCGAAAAGGCGGTTGCTAGGGCTCAGAGGGAGCAAATCTCTGTTGCTATGATTATGATCGATGTAGATGATTTTAAGTTGGTCAATGACTGTTATGGACACCAGCGGGGTGATGCGGTTTTGAGAGCCATGGCAAAGAAGTTACAGAGCTCTATTCGGGATATCGATATGGTCGCACGCTATGGAGGAGAAGAATTTGCAGTAATTCTTCCCAATACTGAATTAGAGGAAGCTGTAGCGATAGCGAACCGTATTCACCAGGCTATTGGCGCACAAGAACTAGCTGGGCTACAGATTACAATTAGCCTAGGGGTGGCGGTTTATCCAGGATCAGATGTTGCTTCGGCAGATGACTTGGTTTGTAAAGCCGATACCTTTGCGTATCAGGCTAAATTCCTAGGCAAAAATCAGGTATATTACTAAGGGTTAGGAAGATTTGGAGATGGCACTTAATTTCAACCTTGAATATTCTGGGAATTACCGACCTAGTTTGATTGTTTATCCGGAATTGATTTCTATATATTACCCCCAGATTGGTAAAGAGGGGGTAATTTTGTGGTTGGTTCTAGCTTTCAAAGCCCAACAGAACCTTGATATTGATACTGAAGTATTGGCTCAAGAAGCACAGTTGTCCATGTCAGAATTTGATGAGGCTTTTGCTCGGATAATTCAGGCAGGTTTAGTTTCACTTAGTAATAAAGATGGTGGGACCCAGAGCTTGGTTATTCACGATCCTCTGCCCGCAGCGGAGTTAATGCCGTCTCTTCAGGAGGAAACGGCGGTTACTACTGAGGAAAATGTGCCTGCAATTATCGAAGAGCCGGTAGTAGAAGATCCTTTTGGAGATTTATTGCGTTATTATGAGTCTAAAGTTGGCTGGATTACCCCAAAGATCTGCGACGAATTAGCCAAATGGGTTGATGACGGGTTAACGCCGGCGGTGATTTCCAAAGCTATTGATGAGATGATGAAACGGGCAGATACCCCTAGATTCGCGTATTTAAATGCTATTTTATTAGCGTGGCATAAAAATGGTTGGCATACTCTAGATGACCTTGAGGAGGTTAGGCAAAAGAAAGAGTCCTTAGAAGGAGCACCAAATGCAGCCGCTTATAACGAGCCAGATTTAGACCGAATCCGTAAATGGAAGGAGCTTTATCCAGATGAGTATGATGCCTAATATTATGCCTGATTATGGTTATAAATATCCTTGTGATCTGCCAGCAGAACGACGGGTTTTAGGAATTTTAATCCGTTATCCCCACAAGATTGATAGTGTGATAGATCTTCTTAAACCGGAATATTTTTATGATACTCAAAACAGATTAATTTTCCAGACAATTTTAGCGGTCTATCAGGAGAGGGGTAGTGTTTCCTATACGCAAGTTTTTAATAAATTGCGTAAAAATCCTGAATTACCCCTACCCGATCAAGCCTTACTTAGTTTAACTGAATCTTTTGTTAGTAAAGCAGAGTTAGAACCAAGTATAGAATCCTTAGCAACAGCACTAGGTAAGCGCCGGATTTTGGCTGCTGTAGAAGAGATTGAAAAAATAGTAGCTCAAGATACCGGTGATTTGACCATAATGCGTGAAAAAGCCCAGGAATTAATTTTTGCGGCTACAGCGACTGAACAGACCGGGGAAGAAGACATTCAGGAACTTAGTGAAGTGCTGAGTTTATGCTACAATAACTTGCTGAGCAGGACCGAAGGTAGCCAGCCTTTTGGACTATTTGTCCGTTATCCAGCTATTGATAGTCTAACTACTGGTTTTAAAAAGAAAGACTTAATTATTTTAGCCGGACGGCCTAGTATGGGTAAAACTGCATTAGCCCTTAACTTTGCTGTTAATATAGCTAAGCGGCAGGTCCCGGTGCTTATTTTCAGCTTAGAAATGGATAATGAGCAAATTGGAGATAGGATTGTAATCGGAGAGCTTTTTAAACTTCGTGATCGAAGTGGGGCTCCGGTTATTAGTAGCTATGAATATAATACTAAACTTAGTGATGACGGGAAAATTTCCCATGCTTTAGAAGTCTTTAACTCCCTTAATGACCTTCCTATTTTTGTCGTCGATAAACGAGGTTTAACAACTGTAGAGATAAGGGCTAAAGCTCGGAAAGTCAAAGCCCAATATCCAGACCTAGGTTTTATTGTTATTGACTATCTGCAACTGATTAAACCACCGGAAAGTCAACGTAATTGGGCCTTAATAGTGGGTGATGCTGTTCGGGAACTACGGGATTTAGCTGGTGAATTAGATGTGCCGATTATGTTGTTATCTCAACTGAACCGGAGCGTAGAAAGTAGAGATAATAAACGCCCTGTAATGAGTGATCTTAGAGATAGCGGTAATATTGAAGAATTTGCCGACTTGGTTATGTTTGTTTATCGCGATGAGTATTATTATCCTGACCAAGCTGAGGCTAAAGGTACCAAGGGGCAGGCTGAGTTAATTATTGCTAAGAACCGAAAAGGTCAAACCGGCAAAGCTATTCTACAGTTTATACCGGAATTTGCTAAATTTATTGATGTTACCGATCGTAAGCCGGATCAGTAAGGCGGTGGAAGTAGATGGTTGACCTTTTTCAGGATTTGGCTAAGGCGAAGATATTGTTACTTAGTACGTATGAGGAGTTTCGCAAAGCAGGAAAGTTATCTGAGGAACAGTTAGAGGCTATAATTCATCTAATCGATTCGATTGAAACAGATCCAGAGCCTGTGCTACAAGCAGAATTAGAGCGGATATTTGCGAACGGGCGAGGTGATGGCTAGTGAATAGGAAGTACGAACTGGCTAAACTGTTGGAGGGTAAAATTATTAAGAAGGCTGATTTAAGTAATGGCACGGTAAAACTAGAATTTACGGACGGTACCAAGTTTGCACGGGAAAAAACTTTTGAGGGTATGATTCACGCCACTCTTTATGATAGCCTTGGAAAAACCATTATTAGCGTTCGAATCTGATTAAAATTGGCCTAGTTAGGGTAAGCTACTAGAAATAAGGGTAGTTTTACTCTGAACTAGGGGTGAGACTCAGTGGAGCGCGGTTTTAGGGCGGGAAAAGGGAAGGCTGTGATCATTCTCTGGACGGCGATAATGGGATTGGCTGTTGGTCTCCTATTGGCCGTTGCTAGTTATTATTTTAAGGAAAAACAGGTAGTAATTGATCTCGACGGTATTACTTTTGCTTACCAAACTTATGGTCGCAATGTGGCAGAAGTTCTAGCTGAAATAGGCATCTTTATAGGGAAATCAGATTTAGTTATCCCAGGTTTGGAAGCTAAAATTGCTGAAGCTATGAACATTGAAATCGTACGGAATCAAGTAGATACAGTGCTAGAAAATGTTGAGCAGCAACCGTTAGTTGAGACAAAGTATGTTACTGATTTAGTGAAGATCCCTTTTCAGGAGGTTAAAGAACCCTCAGATCAATTAGCTGATGGTCAGGAGAAGGTAGTTGTTTTGGGGAAAGAGGGTCTGATCCAGAAAACCCGAAAACTAATTTATCAAGATGGCGAATTAACCAAAGAATATCTAATAGTAGAAAAAGTTATGACGGAACCGACTGACCAGGTGATTTTAGTTGGGCGGAAAAAGCCAAGTAATCTTATTACTACCGGTCACGGTACATACCGGTATAAAGAAGTAAAAGAAATGCTGGCTACCGCTTACTATCCGGGCCCAGAGAGTACGGCTCCATATGATGATGGTTATACGGCTATAGGTTTAGAAGCTGGATTTGGTATTATTGCTGTAGATCCTACCGTAATTCCCTTACGATCAAAAGTGTATATTCCTGGGTATGGTGTGGCCCTTGCCGGAGATGTAGGAGGAGCCATTAAGGGAAATCGAGTTGATTTGTGTTACGAAACTTTAGAAGAAGCGATTAACTTTGGTCGCCAATGGGTGCAGGTCTATATTTTAGAGTAGAGTAGGAAGCGATATGGAACTTTATAAACCATCAGTAGTGCAGAAACTGTTAGACGACTATAATTTAAGGGCGAAAAAGGGTTTTGGTCAAAACTTTCTAGTTGATCGGAATGTTCTGGAAAAGATAGGGGCTGCTGCTGATTTTCAAGTAAAAGATAACGTTTTGGAGATAGGCCCAGGGTTAGGTACCTTGGGTGCTTTCTTTGCACCAGCTGTTAAGCGCTGGTTGGCTGTTGAAATAGACCGAGATTTGGCACCAGTACTAGAGATAATATCTGGACAAGCCCCTAATTTTCAGGTGGTTTTTGGGGATTTTCTACAAATGGATTTAGCTGAATTGATGGGAGATACAGAATATAAGGTGGTCGCTAACTTACCGTACTATATAACTACACCGATTCTATTAAAGATATTGGAATCTGCCACTAAGTGGGACAAGCTTATATTAATGGTACAGTGGGAAGTAGCTAAACGCTATACAGCTGGTCCAGGGGGCAAGGATTATGGTTCGATTAGCTTGTTTTTGCAGTATTGGAGCGATGTTAGCATAGTAACCAAAGTATCTAAGAATTGTTTTTTACCGACTCCGGAAGTAGATTCAGCAGTAATTGCTCTTACTAGGCATCGAATTCCACCGGTTGAAGTTGATGATGAAGCGCTATTATTTAAGGTAATCCGCTCGGCATTTCACCAGCGGCGAAAGACAATAGCTAATTCTTTGGCAGCTGCTCCATTTCTTACATATAACCCGGCGCAAATTCAGGAAGCCCTAGCTCAGGCCGGTATTGATCCTCGGAAACGAGCAGAAACGTTAAATTTGGCAGGTTTTGCTCAGTTGACTAATGCTTTCGGTCAGTTGTGACTACTAATTAAAAGCAGTATAATATAGTGGACAAAGGAGGGGTGCGCTGTGGAGGAGTATTTTATTAGCCCCAGTAAAGGCCGGATAAGTTTTGATAACACTTTTGATGATATTGTCCAGTTTGTTAGTATCATGCCAAGCTTGAAGCACCGACTAATCATCGGAACAGATTCCCAGTTTCATGAGAATGACGGGACCTGCTTTGTAACGGCCATTATTGTCCATAGAGAGGGCAAAGGTGGCCGTTATTACTATCGTAAGTATC
>ENA-UOOR01001187-UOOR01001187.1-fermentation-metagenome-genome-assembly--contig:-NODE-1187-length-32153-cov-5.134868_pt1 | contig 32153 bp, 27 predicted proteins | sample MGYA00245780_ERZ724029 | MGnify/ENA primary metagenome ERZ724029 (study PRJEB28704, sample SAMN03018315) | fermentation metagenome | biome: anthropogenic terrestrial biome; feature: soil; material... | reverse complement strand
GGATAGAAGAAGAAATCATGATCGGACACGTATTCCCGTAGTGTTGCAACTTGTCTAATAATGTCGAAGTAAAGCCGAAGTTTCCCTCCATAAATTCCAATTGTTCCTTCGGACGGTTCACTCCCGCCAAGTGAAAGACAAAGTCGGCTTTTTGAGCATAGGTATCCAATAAAGCAGGATCGGTATCGATGTCGTACGGCAAGATTTCCAACTCGGAAGACAAATCATACGTCTTGGCTTTTCCTTCTTTTATATTTTTTAGTTCAGCGATGAGGTTCTTTCCAATAAATCCTTTCGCGCCGGTGATTAATATATTCATATCATTTCGAGTTATTTCATATCGCCTCTTATTTCCGGCAATCTTAGCAGCAATTCTTTCATCTCCTCTATGTTGAGACGACGGGTATTGTTTGAATGATAATCTTCCACTTTAGAGATATCTTCCTGCCCTTCGATAAAGAATTTGTCGTAATTCAAATCGCGACTGTCGGCCGGGATGCGGAAATAATTGCCCATATCCTCCGCCTTGAACATTTCTTCACGGGTAACTAACGTTTCATAGAGTTTCTCGCCATGGCGCGTACCAATCACCTTTACTTCCGTATCTGTCTTGTAGAGTTCCTTTAACGCTGTAGCCAACACGGTAAGCGTAGCAGCCGGAGCTTTCTGAACAAACAAATCACCGCTATGCCCATGTTCAAAAGCATATAATACCAGATCTACCGCATCTTCCAACGTCATCATATAGCGCGTCATGTTCGGATCGGTAATGGTAATCGCTTTACCGGCTTTAATTTGATCCACCCATAAAGGGATCACCGACCCTCGACTAGCCATCACATTACCGTAACGAGTGCAGCAAATAGTCGGTTCTCGATCTCCCAAGGCGCGCGCCTTAGCGATCGCCACCTTTTCCATCATCGCCTTGCTGATGCCCATAGCGTTGATAGGATATGCCGCTTTGTCGGTACTTAATACGATCACCCGCTCCACGTAATTGTCGGCAGCCGAGTCTAGCACATTTTGCGTTCCCAACACATTCGTTTTTACTGCTTCGATGGGAAAAAATTCACAAGAAGGCACCTGCTTCAATGCCGCGGCGTGAAATATATAATCCACTCCCAAGATGGCATTGTCCACACTGCGCTTATCCCGTACATCTCCAATGTAAAACTTCACTTTTGGGTTTTGCAACCGATGACGCATATCATCTTGTTTCTTTTCATCCCTGCTAAAGATACGAATTTCTTTTATATCCGTACTTAGAAAACGATTTAACACGGCATTACCAAAAGAACCTGTTCCTCCGGTGATGAGTAATATTTTATTTGTAAAAAGCGACATTATATTTAGTAATTAGTGATTTGATAAATATGAATATAGTTTTCTATTTGTATTTCTAAACCAAGAATCCCGAATCATTACATAATAATAAGCCAATGAAGATCAGAGGATCACTATTAATAAAGATTATTCTAAATGTTTATTTAAGAATAAAAGTAAGTCGGAGGCGACAGCACTATGACTAAATGTCGTAGATACATATTCTTTTCCTTTTTGAGCAACAAGTAAAGCTTCATCATAATGCTCTATTATGTATTTCAATTTATTTGCGTATGCTTGAGGATTGCAAGGCTCTACGAGGTACGCGTTTTCCCCATCTTTAATATATTTGCGAATTTCTCCAACATCTGTAAGAAGGGTAGGCCTCCCACTCATTAGATATTCTCCTAATTTGGTAGAAAACCCGCCTTCTGTTCTTTTAGTTTGAGGTTGAGAAGTAACTAAAATATAAGCATTTTTTAGAATTATAGGAACTTCATTATAGAGCACATTCTTTTTAAATATAACTTTGCCCTCAAGATGAAGATTGTTAATAATTGATATTAAATATTGAATATCTTTATGAGAGGGGATTCCATAGAAGTGTAATTCAATATCATGAAAATCTCTATAGATTAAAAAATAGGCCTTAATAATATTATCAATATTATCTTTAGATAAATCCATACTGCCCATATAACATATATATTTTTTATTGTTTTCAAGAATATCTTTTTTCTTGAATCTATCTAAGTCAATAATGGAAGGTAATTTGTAAGTTGGTTTATAAGAAATATAACTATTATAAAAGAATATAAGATAATCGGTCATTAAAACTCTATAATCAATACCTTTATGAAGTATTTTATACAAAACAGATTCACTTAAAGTAAGCTGGCTTCTTAATTTAGTCCTCATTGAACCTGGATATTCGTCTCCAATAAACACAACCTTTAGATTCAGCATTTTAGCGGTTAACACAAAAATTGATAAAAAAGGAATGGAATCCGAACTAATAAATAAATAATCATAGGGAATTTTTCTGTGATGTTTTCCTAAATTAGTTACAGATAACAAAAGAGAGACACTTGACCTTAAAATTGAGGTAATTTTGTTATTCCCTTTGGTTCGATGATACGAATAATGACAGCTTATTCCTTTGTATAACGAATCAGGAACATAATGTAGATTTTCTTTCGTTGGAGGCAAACAAGCAAAATAACTTACTTCTATTCCATTTTCAACTAATCCCTTTCCATATGCCAGGATTCTGTTTGTCGCAGCCATCCCATTAGGGAATGGATACATCGCCACTATTGCAATTCGAGAGCACTTTTTTTTCATCTTGAGAATCATCAGAAAAAATTATATAAGGTAAGAGTACAATTGACCATATAAGAGAGTTTACTGATATGGGATTTGAAAAACAGCATATCAAAAATGAGAATAGGAATAGAATAAACATGGTAAGGTCGTTTGTGTCCCTGCCAAGATATCTTATAAATTTGGATACAGAAAAGATAAAGAGTATCAGTCCCGCCCAGCCCCATTTTATCAGAATATCCCCTAGCCCATTAACAGTTAATATATTAGAGTATTTTGGAATTGATCTTCTTGCTGCTTCCATGTCATATCCGTAACCTAAAGGATTTTTTAAGCTTCTTTCAACACTTATAATCATAGAATATATACGATTCGCTTCTCGTTTGCCTTCAACAATTTGACTTACTGCTACAGATTGAGTATTAGAAGCATCTATAAAATTATTGATTTTATCCCCGATAAAATTAAGTTGATATACACTTAAAGCAATTATGGCAACTATAACAATAGCAACTAAGCGAAATATCACTTTCCGTATATTAAGAGCATATAATAAAACGATACAACTAAAAGCTAAATAACCGGCTGTTGAGAAGGTTGTTATTAGTGATATAGAATAAACAAGGTTCTTTGCAGTTACTTTTAACCCGTTTTTATAGATATTTGAACAGAGTAAAATAATCAAACATAGAGCATATGCCCCAGGTTCCCACATAAATCCACTGTTTCGAAAAGAGTGAGATCCAGAATATGTAAAGAAAAAGCTATACCAATATCTTGATTGTGTTGATTTGACATAAAATATTTTATTTGTAATGTTTGTAAAAATAGGATATAAAGAATCAAAAAAAGAGGGAAACAACAACGACAAAATATATACAGGCAAAACTATGATTACCATTTTATATAATATATTTTCTAATTGATTCCAAAAAGTACCTCCAATAATTTTTATTGAAAAATAAGGGATATACACATAAGATAATTGCGAGAATACAGATAATAAATCAAATGAGGATTTAAAAACTATTGAGGTATAAACAGATATAGCAACAAACCAAATACTGAGATAAACTATAAACTTATCAAGTATTAGGTTTCTGATGAAAAATACGAGAAATAATGCTAAGAAAATGAATATACGCGAAACATCTGAGTCTGAAAAAAATGAAGCCCCAGACATACATGCGATTAAAATCAAAAGGATAGTTTTATTGAGCATATTTATTTAATCCAAATTCCAGTAGCTTTTCCAGAAAGAAGTTTTTTTACTTGTATTGGCCCCCAAATCAAATTTGGAAATATAGTAATAATCATCGTTAGAACTACTCCATATAAGCCTATTCTATATCCCAAAAAAACAGCTAAAGGAATATGAATGATTGCTGTAAATAGAGTACAATATAATTGTACTTTTACTGCGCCTATTCCGTTAATTATATTTCCAAATAATGCCCATCCTATATTTATCGCAAAATATATTAATATTAAAGACAATAGTTTATAATCAACAAAAACCATATCATCAAGCCAAAGTTTATATGCTATTGGAGCAAAAAATATTAATAAAACTCCTGATATCATAGAAAGTATCCAGATTTTTGAAAGCATTCGAATTTTACTTTTAATCCAAGCATATTCTTTTTTTGCAAATGCATCCGTTGTAGCAGACCAAAAAGGAGTAACTATTATGGCAAACAACATATTTATTACGCCGATATATTTATAAGCTATATTAAAATCTGCCACATATTCATTACCACATGTATGAGAAATAATAATATTATTTGACTGATATAACACTATAGTTATTATTTGGATAAGGAAAAACTTAATTCCAAGAGAAAATATTGATGACAACTTATCTTTTTTATAATATCTGAATGTGGGTTTATATTCTTTATACCAAAAGTTGAAGATCAGAAAAGTGAATACCCCATAAACTAAAAGAGGCGAAATTGATATAATAATACCCAAACTGGTTAAATCTGTATGTATTTTTAATCTTACCAACGTGAAAATGACTAAAAAGGAAATAACCTGACCTAAAGTTGTTATGAATGATGAAAATGCCGGTAATTGAAACGCAAGTAATATGGAAGAGATTAGTTTAAGTGGAAAATTTAAACAGAATAAAACAAATATACAGAAAACAAGATTTCTCAGTTCTAAAGAAATTTGTGGAGATGCATTTAAAGCTAATCCCCAGTTTATTATAGGTGTAAATATAACATTAAATATTAATAAAATAATTGCTAATAATGTCATTGAAATATAAGCCGTACTTATATATTCTTTTGCGGCAACTAAATTGTTTTCGGCAATACTACGTGTCAACTTATTCCTTAATCCATGTCCTAGACCAATATCAAAAAAATTAAACCATCCAACTATTGTGGTAATGGTTAACCAAATACCATAGGTCTCTTTATTTAAAATTGATATAAGCAGGGGCACATATGCCAAATTGGTTAAAATATTTATACTCTTTATAATAAACATGGCATAAATATTTTTATTAGCTTTAGTGCTTCGTTTATCTGGTTGTATGTTTTTGTTCACAATTGAGTTTTATTTTATATCGTCTCCAAAATTCATAATCAACTAATATTAATGAACAATCATTGATGCATTATAGAACGAATCCTATGAATATGCAAACACATAGTGAACTCTCTATTAATACATTTATAAATTTTATTATTCTTTTTTCCAGAAAACCTATATCTTTTGAAGACCGAATTAATCATTAATCTTATAAAGAAAAACACTCGTGTCCTATAGAAACCAGATCGCCGATAATTGATATGAAAAAAGAATTTATCAAAATCTCTAGTTTCATCTTACTTTTCAGTTCTTACGAGTTCTTTTCTTTTTCATAAAAAACTTGATAATCCTCTCGCAAGCATTTCCGTCTCCATACGGATTATTAGCTTTTGCCATGAAATCATAATATTCTTTATCATTCAAAAGACGAGATACTTCGGAAATGATCAAATCGTAATTGGTGCCGACAAGTTTTATCGTGCCGGCCTCGAACGCTTCCGAACGTTCGGTGGTATCGCGCATTACTAACACGGGGTTGCCTAATCCAGGCGCTTCTTACTTAATACCTCCGCTATCAGTCAAGACGAACGTGCTCTGCTCCATCAGAAAGACAAAAGGAAGATATTCCAACCGTTTAATGAAAAAGAGATTTGCTTCCTCCCTGACTCCCCCGTTAGGGGAGGAGATAGTGCCGAAAACTTTTTTAATCGGTTTGCGAATTGTAGGATTCAAATACATGAGAGACATGAAATCTCCGGCAGGATGCTTTTCCGTTAGGGCTTTTGATCGCATTACAAATGTGGATGAATTTCTTATCAAATTTTCTCTGTGATGGCTGGTATTTAAGACAAAGCAATAAGGAAAACCGCATAATGCTTTCCGCTTTTACACCTTCTCTCAATATATTTTACTTACTCAAAGAAATAAAGGTGAAATTATACGTCACGATGCGACTGCCATTTTGTCGATTTCACTTTTTTTTCCATCTTTTGTGCGGCTTCTATCACTGAAGGACGCAGATATGAATGACATTTACCTATCTTTCCGGATCTTCCAATAACCTGTTTTTCTACTGCCGACTCTTTCAATCAGATTATTAATTCTCAAATCCTCCATATCCCTCTTTACTGTTTTGAGACTGACTTCTAATTTATTCGCAAGCTCTTCCAACGTGATTTCTGATATTGTTGAATTTTCACTTACCAGCAATTGAATAATTTTTTTCTGACGCTCATTTAAAGGGACATTTAAAGGGACATTTAAAGGGACATTTAAAGGGACATTAGGCGTTAAAGGAATTCTAGTAACAAAAATATCTTCTTCCAGAAACTGAATATCATCGCTGCCGGAATATTCTTTTGAGTACTTATATACATTCCGCAAGCCGGTTCCTAATTCCTCCGAACGCCCTACCTGAGTGAATATTTGTGCTAAATGAGGGTTCTTGGGAAACGGTTCGAAACTATCAGGGAATAATTGTCCGTACATACGAGGCTTATTGGCATTCTTGGCTTCAACCCGGTCGTTGTAAATGATTAACGATGAGGGATAAGCATTCATGTATTCTCTATGAATCAGCATATTGGCAATAATTTCTCTAAAGATCTTGTCTCTCAGGGAAATTCGTTGATCCCCTTCTAAATAGAATTTGTCGGGCAAATGTTTTACAATAAACGCCATCAGCTTATCATACGCTTCAATCAGGTTACAGCGGATATTTTCTCTATCATCGTACCTATCCAGATCAACCCGGCGTAACAGTGCATCAATTTTGTAATACGGTATGGCGCTTTGTATCATTTCATCTTTACCAAAAAGCAACAATGCAGCTAAAGTAAAACCTTCCGATCCAGTGGTGGGATCGCGGCGATACAGTCCTGAGGCGACAAAAAACTCTTTATCTGTCAACTCATTCCAAGGATGATCTGGGCGGTTTATTTTAATCAGTCGCCTTGTTCTTTCCACTATTCCGGGGGCAAAATCGGTTTCGAATAAATACGGATAGATGGTATTTTCCGAATAAAGGGCATTCTTGCGGAGATATAAGTTTTTGATCTGTTCATCTGTCTTCAGCTCAAAATCACCGTCGGCGCTTCTGTCAAAAACTTTTCCCTTGCACTTGTGTAACTGTGAAGAGGCAGGCACAAAAACATGAATCAACGTACGTTTTTTGTACTCCACTTTTGTAGCTTGTAGTAAAAAAGAGGGGCATAACTTCTGCGGATTATTACTCAAACTTGTCAGTTCTTTTATTAATCTGTCAACGGCTTCGGGATTGACGCCCTGCACTTTTTTATCATCCGAAACGCCCAACAAAACAACTCCTCCGTTGCGGTTAAGGAATGCACAAATGGTCTCGAAGAGAGTATCGGGAAGTTTTTCTTGTGCCCGCTTGAATTCTATGGAAATACCTTCGCCTTGGGCTAATAGTTGCGGAATATTAATGTTCATTTGGCCTATTTTTTATTTTTGCGTCCGCTTAGAGAGCAGCATTCGATAAATTCGTGCATTTAAATCGCTTAACTAGGGATAACAAGCGCCAAATATAATCTTTTTTTCGCATATTAACTAATTTTCGGTTGTCTTTTCTAAGACCTTTTCTGTAATATTATTTATAACCATTTCGGTGTCTTTTAGAACTAAGTATGTTTAGATATATCTGTAATTGATCCAATTATTCTTTCACTCGCTTTTCCATCTCCATAGGGATTGTTTGCGTGTGCCATCGCGTTATAGTATGTCTTATCATCGAGCAGGCGGGAGACTTCCGAAACAATCAGATTGTAGTCGGTACCAACCAGTTTCACCGTTCCGGCTTCCACCGCTTCGGGACGCTCAGTCGTATCGCGCATCACCAATACAGGCTTACCTAATCCCGGCGCTTCTTCCTGAATGCCCCCGCTGTCGGTCAGTATCAAAGTGCTTTGTTCCATCAGAAAGACGAAGGGTAAGTATTCCAACGGTTCGATGAAAAAGAGATTGGAGGTTGGAGACTGGAGGTTAGAGGTCACTTCTTCTCCAAAGACTTCCTTAATCGGTTTGCGAACATTAGGATTCAAATGCATGGGATACACGAAATCTACGTCGGGATACTTTTCCGCCAGCGTTTTGATGGCTTTACAGATATGGATGAATCCTTCGCCGAAATTTTCCCTGCGATGGCCGGTAATTAAGACCAACCGAGCGGGAGAAGAGGCGACAGAGAGATCGGGAGATTGAGAGACCAGACGCTTGGGAAGACCGCTCTTTAATAAAATCTCTTTGATTTGCTCCTGCAAAATCGTATCGGCCTTTATTTTATCCACGACCCTATACAATGCATCGATAACCGTATTTCCGGTAACGGTTATGCTTTCTTCCTTCACGCCTTCGGCTAACAGGTTTTGCTTACTCAAAGGCGTCGGAGCGAAGTTGTATGTGGCGATGCGGCTGGTGATCTGGCGATTCATCTCTTCCGGCCACGGACTATAAATAGTATGCGTACGTAAGCCCGCCTCGATATGCGCTACGGGGATCTGTTGGTAAAATGCCGCCAAAGCTGCTGCCATCGAGGTTGTGGTATCACCATGGACAAACACCATATCGGGTTTCGCCTCTTTCAACACGTCACGCAGCCCAACCAATACACGTGCCGTCACATCATATAAGTCCTGCCCTTGTTTCATGATGTTCAAATCATAATCAGGCACAATCTCAAACAACCGTAACACTTGGTCGAGCATTTCGCGATGCTGTCCCGTAACGCAGACAATGGTTTCAAACCGGTCAGCATGTTTTTGAAACTCTTTTATCAACGGAGCCACCTTAATGGCCTCCGGACGTGTCCCGAATACCAGCATGACTTTTGTACGACCGGAAGACGGAGAGACTTGTGAAAGGGTACCATTCGATTCCTCCATATTATGCGTTGATGTGGTTGCCATATCTTTTTTACTATTTATCATTTATCCCTTACTCCTTATTCCTCACTTTTTAAAAACCCCGCAAAAGTCGAGAATTACTTTATCATCCCGCCAAAGGAGTTCTTTAAACGGAGTATGAGCAACCAGGAAAACCACAATATCGGCCTTTTCGTACGCTTCTTTATAATCGGTTAGCTTGAACACTTTATGCTCAGAGATATTCGGTTCGACAATCAGGAAGTCAGCATCGTTATGCCCTTGCATGACCTTCGTCGCAATGTATTTGGCGGGCGATTCGCGCAAATCGTCGATATTGGGTTTAAAAGCAAGCCCCATCAAAGCGACTATCGGTTCGCGGTGATTCATCAATTCAAAATTTTTAATCGCATTTTGGGTTTTTTCGGCACACCAAAACGCTTTATAATTATTTATTTCACGTGCTTTACCGATAATCTGCGATTCCATGGGGAAATCGGCCGTAAGAAAATAAGGGTCTACGGCAATACAATGTCCCCCCACCCCGCTACCGGGCTGCAATATGTTTACACGGGGATGCTTGTTTGCCAATTCAATGAGTTTCCATACATTAATGCCCGCTTTGTCACAAATCAACGAAAGTTCGTTGGCAAAAGCGATCTGGACGTCTCGGGAAGCATTTTCGGTAAGTTTGCACATCTCTGCCGTGCGGGCATTAGTGCCGTGTAAGGTGCCTTTCACGAATCGGGCATAAAAATCTTTTGCCTTTTGGGTGGATGCGTCGTCGATGCCTCCGATGACACGGTCGTTGTGTACAAGTTCATAAATCACGTTGCCCGGCAAAACTCGTTCCGGACAATAGGCGATAAATAGTTTGTCTTTCAATTCGGGACGAAGGGAAAAGATCAGCTTTTCCATCTTTTCGGTCGTACCTACGGGCGAAGTCGATTCGATAATAAACAGGTCGCCTTCTTTCAGAAAAGGAATAACCGTTCGTGTAGCGCTCTCCACATACGATATATCAGGTTCGTGATTGCCCGTAAACGGTGTGGGGACAACGATGAGATAGACATCACTTTCCTGAGGGGACAAAACCGCTTTCAACTTCCCGGAAGATACCACTTCATTGCATAATTCCTGCAAGCCGGGTTCTACTATATGTATTTTCCCTTGATTGATGGTTTCAATCACTTTCGGATTGATATCGACACCGGTCACTTCAATACCGTGGCGAGCTGCGACGATGGCTGTCGGCAATCCGATATACCCCAACCCCATAAAACACGCTTTCATATTCTCTATTTTTCTTATCAAAGATCAATTATCCGAGTGTATCCTCTCAAGTTTTTTCAATCTACTGCTTGTCAAAGACAGTTCTTTCACTTGTTTACAAGCCTCGCATGTGTGCACATCGGTATAAGCAGCACAATTGACGATTACATCAATCGCATTTTCTGTCACCATTTTACGGATGGATACAAGTTGGGTAATATCAAGTTCTGTAATATCAGTAAATAAATAGCGGTTGATACTGCCGATAGATACCGTACACACTTCATTACCGAGCTACCCGTTGGCTCCCGTAACAAGTATATTCATTATTATAAAATCTTTATTGAAATCGAACAGTCAAAATACCTACCCGAAATTGAATTCAATTTCTTTGTATTGAGCGATTAATTGAGGAAGCGGCATCGTTGCTATTTTCAATTCTTTGCATATAGCGGGAATTTTCTTGAAAAGCTTATTGTCATTTTCACCGGCAGTTTCTTCCGTAACTAATATCGCTTTTTCTCCATTGTTAAGCAGGTGTAGGCAGAGAATAATTTGCTTAATATCCGCATCTTCCAGATAGGCGTTTTTTCGATTTTCAAATTCCACATCGGTTAATTTCTTTCTTTGAACGCTAATTACAAATTGATTATCTACCATATTTAAAAACTTAGCCGGGGAAGGCGCAATAATCGAATCGGTCTTATAGGGAACATTCTCTGATTTTAAAAAGTCCTTATCGGACAGGAAATGCAATTTTGCAATCACAAGCCCCTTTGCAACGTATTTACATTGTTCATAAACCTTATCGATGATAATAAATTCACCTTCTTCGATTTTATCTTTAAAAAAATTGAAGAGCAAGCAACTTTTATCGAACGGCAAGTAGTAACGAACCAGCGACAAAAGCGAATTCGTATCGATTACTACTTTCATTGAATATAGTTGTATAATTTTTCGGGTTTTATATTCAGTGTCTTACAAACCTCATATTCGTTTATAATACCTTCGTAATAGGCACTTTGAATAGTAGATACCAGTAAGGGCGAATTTATCGGCTTAGGGGAAGAGCCTCTCCGTTGAATGCCTTGTCGTTTATCCAACTCTTTCTGCTGATTTTCTTCTTCTTGTCGAATCCTGTAGTTTTCGTCCAATTCCGCTCTTATACTGTTATAGTCGTACTGAGATAACCTATGTGTGTAAAATAACCGAGTAAAAAGAGCCAATTTACTTAGGTGTGTTTCATTCGAGATATTTTCTATCTCTGAAAAATGATAATCATTGTATTCGTTGGCTTTGCCCAAGGTATCCAACATGTGAAGGGAAGTGCCTGCCAGGAACCAAAAAGCAAAATCGTTACACCATCTTTCAATGTCGGATAATTGATTGCTCCCCATACCGGTTATATCGACTTGCTCCACTTCCTCTTTATTCAAGAGATAATGCCCCAACTCATGTATTAGAGTGAAAATTTCCCTTCGGAATGCTCTTTGTTGCCTTTTCAGAACAATTACATTTGGACGAAGAAAGAAACCATCGATGTTTGCTTTATATTTCTTATTCCATGTTTCGACAAATTCAAATACCAGAATATTGTATTCCGCAAATTTCCCGATAAGCGCTTTTAAAAAATCTCTTTTGTTTTTCTCAAAGGAGGGATAAACCCTTTTACGGATATCGACAGCAACCATTTGAGGATTATCGGATAGATTGTATATCGGCAAAATCCGCTCGATATCGATTTCCGCAAGTTTGGAAATGGCGGACAAAGATATCTTAAGTTCCTCAAATTGATTGACTATCTTTCGTGCACCAAAATTCAAATCCGTATCGAAACGGTTTTTTCTGAAAAAGATACTGGCATCTTTAGATATTTCGAGTGACTTTGGATCCAAATAAAAATGCAGCCCCTTATCGAATACCTTGTCAATTCGTTTAAGATATTTGATATCTATATTCTCAGAAAAGATATTCGCCTTTTTAACAGGACGTTTCAGACCTTCATTAATATGCATAAGTAACTCGTCCGCAGTCATTTTATAAAGTGACAACAGATAATTAAGCCTTGATATGTTTTGTTTTAATTCCAAGAAATCTTTCCTTATTTTGCTTGTAAATATTCGCAAATATACTCTTTTTCGTCACACAATGTACTTAAAACAATCTTAAAAATGGATATCAACGACTCGTTAGGCCCTATTTCTTATCAAAGATCAATTATCCGAGTGTATCCTCTCAAGTTTTTTCAATCTACTGCTTGACAAAGACAGGTCTTTCACTTGTTTACAAGCCTCCCATGTATGCACATCGGTTCCGATTAAATCGTACATACCGTTATCCAACAACCACCGGGCTTTATTACGTACGGTTTTGCCATACATTCCGTCCAACGAAAGCAAATTCAGTTGGAATTTTACTCCCATCTCTTTTAATGTCTTGTAGCCCCGCTCTCCCATATAGTTGTATCGTTCGGGATGCGCCAGCAAGGGATAATATCCTTTTTCCTTTATCCTTCTCAACGTATCATAGAACTTCATCGCCGGATAGAGATAAGAAGTCTCGACTAACAAACGGTTGCCTCTTTCGCCCAATGGAAGCAAGTCATGCCTCTTAAAACGTTCTTGGAAAAGATTGTCGAGCATGTATTCCGCCGCCAGATGAAGGGTGATCTTTCCCCGATAAGCAGATTGCAAACAGGCGAAGCGCTCTTGCAAATGTGTCGTCGTATTCGGGATATCCTCCATGATATGCGGGGTTAGCCAGACAATCCGGATACCGAGTTGTTCGTAGCAATCCAGTATTTCCAACGACTGCTCCAGAGTCTGTACGCCGTCATCCACTCCCGGAAGGATATGGGAATGATAATCGGTGAAACCCTCAAAGAAAGCCTCTTTATTAAGCGAATACAATCGCCCGATCAACCTCATTCGTAATTTGTAATTTGTAATTAGTAATTAGTAATTTACAATTTGTAATTTGTAATTCGTAATTAGTAATTTACAATTTGTAGTTCGTAGTTTAGCCTTTGTTTCCCCACCAAGTCTTTTTCTTTTCGGAGCCGTAATGGTAGCCGTACTTGTACCCGTAACGGTATCCATATCCGTAACGCCCGCCGTTACCGGTCGTACCGTTCAGGATAACGCACATGTTTTTGTATTTTTGTTCGTTGTAAATTTTCTCCAGTTCGACCAGCATACTGCGCTCCAACAATCCCGCTCTGACCACAAAGATGGTTCTATCGGCCAGTTTTTCGATAATCGCCGTGTCGGCAACCACATCGATGGGAGGACAGTCGATAAGAATATAATCGTACCGGCTGCGCATCCGGTTAATTAGTTCTTTGAGGCGTTCCTCCACCAGCAACTCAGTAGGATTCGGAGGAATGGTTCCCACGGGTAAAATATGCAGGGTAGGATGTTTTTTATCGACGACAATTATTTCTTCGGGAGTATCGATCCGTTTTCCCAAGTAGTCACTTAGCCCGATTTTAGGCGTGTCCACATAATCGGAGATGGAGCCGCGACGCAAGTCGCCGTCGATTACGAGCACACTCTTCCCCTTAATGGCAAGACTGATGGCCATATTCATGGTCAGGAAGGTCTTTCCGCTACCCGGATTGAACGAAGTCAACATCAGCACATTCGAGTCCGGCTCTCCGCTACCGTCCATAAACTCCAGATTGGTACGCACTACACGGAAAGCTTCGTTAATGACATCGCGACTGCCTTCCTCCACCACGATGGCCTCTATTTCGGGTTGTTTTTTCCAGAACAACCGGTTACGCTTTTGCGGTTGATAAAGCGGAATTTCTCCGAGGAAAGGAAGAGTACTGTTTTCCAGATCTTTTCGTCCCCGAACGGTGGTATTCGTATTCTCTCTTATAAATATAATGACTATGGGAATCAGCAAACCGAACACAAAAGCTACCAGTAGAATATTTTTTTTAACAGGAGCCGTAGGCGTTATCTTCCCGGTCGGAGGTGTTAACAAACGGGTATTATAGGCTGTAAAAGCCTGCGAAAGCTCGTTTTCTTCCCTTTTCTGAAGCAAAAACAAATACAAAGCCTCTTTCACTTTCTGCTCCCGCCCTATCGAGAGCAAATATTTGGCTTGGTCAGGATTGGCGGCAATCTGAGCCGTGGTCTGTTGCTCGCTCTTTTGCAAATTCGCCGTCTGTGTGTTTAACGTGACCACTAAATTATCGATGGAAGAGACAATCGCCTTACGCATCGACTCAAGCGACTGGTCAAGGTCTTTTATCAACGGGTTTTGCTCACTGCTATTCGCCAACAGGTTATTCCGTTGTAACTGTAGCGTGTTGTATTCTGAAATCTGACTCTCAATACCCGAATTTTCAATGCCCGAATTCGCCGGAAGTAACTGATTGGTATAGGCGGGCCCGGTCAGGTAATTGCGTATATAGTTTGCCATGGATAATTGAGACTTTAACGATAAGAGCAGATTACTCGTTTCGCGCGACTGCTCCATATACATGCCCGATGCCGCTTCCACGTCCGGCAGTAGGTTTTTACTCTTGAATGAAGAGATATCCTCATCCACATCGCCGAGTTCGGTTGCGATAACCTTCAAACGGTCGTTGATAAACATGGACGTACTGACGGTAATCTGATTTTTATCCTTTATCCAGTTCTCTTTATATACGGCGATCAACGTATTAATGACATCCTCGGCGCGTTGTGTGGAAACATCGTTATACGATAAGTCGATTACCGTTACTTTTTCATCGCTCAACGATATTGTTAAAGCTTCCTTGCAGGCATTGGTCGCACTATACAGATTGGTACGGGAAACGTAAATAAGAGGGGATGTTTCGTTTGTATAATGCGATGTGGGCATTACCGACAACTTTCCCAACGGAGTATCCACGATAGTTCCTAAACGGGTGTCGATGGTCTTGCTGCTCTTGCTGCCGTCCCCCCATACAAAATCGGAAAGAACCACCGTGCTGTCTTCCGATACCCGAAGGGTCAGTTTCGCATTTTCCTTATCCGTCAAATCGGTAAACACAACTCTCACCGGGAGTTCTGAGCCATATAACGTTTTCCGGTGGAAAGGGCCGTTGATTTGATAATCGACATCGATATGCAATCGTTTTATGGTTTCCAAAATGACGGCAGGCGATTGGATGGCGATAAGTTCATTATTGACATTGACGTTAGCCTGCGATAATCCCAAATCGGAAAACAATGAAGACACATCGCCGGCCATCGATTTTCCTTTGCTATCTTCTTTAATTAACAAAGAGGCCGAACGGGTATACACCGCAGGGGTGGTAAGCAGGTATAACACGGCAATGCCGAGTGTGACGAAAAGAGACAACACAAACCAGCGCCATTTGGCAAGACAGAGATAAAAAAGATCCTGTATCCGAATGAAATCTTCGGGTTGTTTTTGCTTCACATTATTATTTTGAGAAAGAGCCATAGTTTTTTACCGATTATTTAACAAAAAGGACCGTGATGGTTGCGAGCAACGAAGCGATCGATAACCAGAAAGACGTGGAAACGACATTATTGCCGTTGACGGTCGATTGTCGCGCCCGCGTAAGGTTCGGTTCCACATATACCACATCGTTTTGTTGCAGATAATACACCGGCGACGAAAATAATTGTTCCGCCGAGCGGATATCCACCCTGAAAGCCTTTTTCACTCCGTTTTCTTCCCGTAACACCAATACGTTCTCCCGTTTTCCGTAAATGGTCAGGTCGCCCGCCATACTCAACGCATCCAGTAACGTAATCTTGTCCCGGTCGATCGAATACCGTCCGGGCTCGGCTACTTCTCCCAACACCGACAACGTCAGGTTCAGGAACTCTACGGTAACCACCGGATCTTTCACCAGATTCTTTTCTATCAACTCATTCTTTATATATGTGCTGATTTCCTGTTTATCCATTCCTTCCACACGGATTTTTCCCAATACGGGGAAATCGATAGTCCCCTCCGCGTCTACCGTATAGCCGGAAACGCCATAATTGTTACCGGAAGAAGATGTCAGGGAAGAAAGCCCTATCTGCCGGGATAATATAGGCAGATTAAATAAATCGGCCAATAACGGATCCTTACTATTCACGATGATGGATATCTTGTCTTTCGGGCGGATTTTAATCTCGCTGGAAATCATCATTTGCCGTTCACTTTCGCCCGAAGGCAAATCCTGAAAGTAGGAAATGTTTTTTGAGGAGCCACACGAGTATAAAAGAAAAACAGCGAGCGGCAAGAAGAGCATGTTTCTAATTCGCATCATAAAAAATGAATATTGTTATTTACTTATTGAATTGTTTCTGAGTGACGGTGAGTTTATTATTTCGTTTTACCATGGCATGCGTTAAGCAGACAGTGCCCGCAATCCATACAACGAGATCCCCTATGAGCAGGAATGTTGCATTTACATAGCGCGACAAAACGATATTCCCCACTAGATAGACAATAGCTACCGACACGAGGATTATCCTCGCTGACCGTTGGGACAGGCCAATCGCAAGCAGTTTATGGTGGATATGATTCTTATCGGGCTTGAAAGGATGCCTCCCGTTACAGATGCGATGAAAGAAGACCCTTGCCGCATCGAAGCACGGGACGATTAGCGGCGAGAAAGCCACCATCAACGGATTAAACAAAGCCGTGCCATCGGCGGGAATGGATTGAGCCAGTTTGATACTGAGCAAACTCAGAATAAGGCCGATGGTCAAGCTTCCCGTATCGCCCATAAATATCTTTTTCCCTTCTTCCGCTTTACCGAAAACATTGTAATAGAAAAAAGGAATGAGTACGCCCAATGTCCCAAATGCCAGCATCGCGAAAAGATAGTGTTGCAAGTGGAAAAAAATAAAGCCGTAGAAGAGGCATGCCACCACGCTCAATCCGGAAGCAAGTCCGTCGATGCCGTCAATCAAGTTAAGAGCATTGATGATGAAGACGATAAGCACAACCGTAAACGGATAGGCAATCCATTGCGGCAACAGGCCTACTCCAAACACTCCATAAAAATTGTCGATGAGGATGCCTCCCATAGCCAGGAGAACACCGCAAAGAATCTGCATGACAAATTTGGAACGGAAACGAACGCCGACTAAATCATCGGCAATTCCCATCACATACAGAATGAGGAGACTACAGAAGGACAAAGACAAGACGGATGCCTCGCTCTGTGCAGCCATGACAATATCAGGTCTTCCGAAAACAAAACTGAGTCCCGTCAATAGAGCAAAAACGAAAAAAATCACCGGGGCAAAGGCGAATCCGCCGAGACGGGAAATATTCTCTTGATGAATCTTACGCCCATCCGGAACGTCGAACAGTTTTTTCACGGAGCAAATGGCGGCGATTTGGGGAATAAGCATTCCGGACAGACAAGCGCAAATTGCGATTGATAGACAAATAATAATAATCCAATACATTGTTGCTAGAAGAATTAAAGACAGAATACTAAAGACACCGAAGCTATTGCGCGGATAGAACTTCGATCAGATCGGATTGGATTTCTGCGGTAACGACCGCTGTAACCCCCTTTATAAGGACGACTACCCGACGGCTTCGAATTCCTTTGACTTTTACAAAGATGCCTTCTACGCCGTCGAAAGCGCCACCGTGAATGCGGACAGGAGTTCCCCGTTTCAAGTTGATCTCTTCGGGTTTCAGATAAATCAACTGTTCATTATTGGTTTCGGATACGGCTATAAACTGTTGCATTTGCCTCTCCGGAACAATAATCGGGATATTTTTTCCTCTTTCCGCCTGCGTAAGATATTGCAGAAATAAAATCTCCCTTTTCGTCTCCTGTATAATCGAGCGGGTTGTTCTAACGAACAAGAGATTATGAATCGCCGGCACTAATTCACGGCTTTTCTTTCCGCCTTTCTTTGCAACGACATCATAGCGCATGGGAATAAAACTTTCTATGCAACGCTTATCCAGTAATTGTTGCGCTTTCAACTCCCGGCAAAAGGGAGCGCTCATGGCAAACCAAACAGGAATTTCAAGATTGTTGTTATCCATACGATGATGATGATATGATTGCTGCTTTACAATTTGTTGTTGTTTTTCTCTATCAGGACACACTTACGGCTCCTCGGATATCATTCAATACCGTGTATATCAAACTATTAAATAGAGTGTTTATTTAATAGAAACTCATTTATCACATTTCTAAATAAGAGACGACATATTTACGGAAAAAATTAAAAATCAGTTATATGCAATCAATATATAACTGATTTTTTCTATTTTTATAAGTCTTTTGATCGGGCAAACATAAAAGAAAAAGTGTTTTTTTTTAAGCCCACATCTCTAAGGGTATTGATTCATTATTTATATTTCTTTCCCACTTATAGGTGCAATGACGTTATTATCAACATTCCGAAAAAGAAAAGATGAAATTATTCATTAATTATTTTTTAGAAGATTTGTTTACGAACTTTATTTTTTATAGCTTTGCAAACGTGTTTAAGGTCTCTTATTTAGAAATGTACGCATTCAATTTTGCGAGAATTTCCTTATTTGCCCGGTCTATTACCGAATTTTCCAGTGACGCTAAATATATTTGTGTTGTCTTTTCGGAAGTATGTCCCATACCGGCGCTGATGACCGATATCGGTACATTGTAATTACGAGCCATCGTTGCCCAGGTATGACGTGAAGTATAAGAAGACAGCGGCATTTCCGAACCGACCAATTCTCCTAATCGTTTTAATTTCCGATTATAATATCCCAACGCGGTCTGATATTGCTTGAAGGCTTCTTCAGGATTTTCGGAATACAGAACAGGAAAGACATACACACAGTCACGGTTTTTTTTCTCGTACTTTTTTATTATGGATTTTATGCACGGTTCTATACGGATAGTCAGCCGTTGCCCCGTTTTATGGCGGATATAAGAAATCATACCATTTATAATATTCTGCTTACGCAGATAGGCCATATCCACAAAGGCCATCCCACGGGTACAATAACTGAAAACAAATAAATCGCGTGTCAAGGATAGGGATGGCGAAAAGAGTAAATCCAGCTTCTGCAACCGAATGATAATATCTTCACCAACGGCACGTTTACACGTACGATCGACTCCTGTATACACATTCCGGAAAGGAAAAGATTGTTCAATGATTTGTTCCCGTACCGCTTTATTATACACCGACCTTAGATTTCTCATATAAAAAGAGATGGTATTGCGAACGACCTTCCTCTCCTTAAGATAATCGCTGTACTCCAAAATGAGCCCTTCATTAAACAAGGCAAAAGAAAGATCCCGTCCCCCGAGGAACAAAGAAAAACTATTGAAGGTACGCTTATAATTGCGTGCCGTACCCAATTTCCGGTCTGCTTGAAGGCGCGTGATTTGCCTCTCGAGATAGGATAACACGGAAATCTGCGCTCCGCGAGAACGAAACATTGCAACAATGTCGGATAATTGGTATTCTTCAGGCCGCTCACCCAATTGAAGAATGATGCGATTTAACAAAGATATATCATTTTCTATCTGATGTTGATATGTCCTAAGAAAACCCTCGTTGTCTGATAGGAATACAACTTTTCCTCTCTCCGCATCCCACTGTTCCGGAAATAAATGGATCCGGGTAGTAATCTGTAGGTTTTTGCGGTGATGGCATAACTGGTAATAAATAGTCCCAGCCTTACCCTTTACCGTCGACGGACGGAATTTCACTTTTACTGTTGCCATAATTTAATAATTATTGTTTTTATAATACCGGGAATATTTTTCTGTCATGACATTAGAGCTTTGGCGAAAAAGCGCATATTTCTTAACAAAAAGATAACCTGTAAAATTAAAGTAACAATATCTTCCTCATAAAACAAGAAAATATCGATTTAAAAGTTCCGCACCGGCTTTGGCAAGCACAAAAAATTCGGATATATCCCGACACACCCTCCAGGAGTTAACCTTGCCCGTCACGGCTTTCTATCGTTTGACATAAGCGAAAGCCCCCATCAACAGCTAACTTTTCAGTAAAAAAACGCCTATACTAAAGTTAATTCTTTACCTTTGCATAAATTTTGGTCAGAGAACACTTCTGAATCCGTTTCACAAAGAAAGGACTACATGCAAAAAAGAACTCGTAACATACTATTTTATAGCACAATAATAGGAGGAGGCGCTTTATTCATGTATTGGATTGCGACCAAAGGCTCGCTGCTGGAAACCGACCGCAACGTAATTCTTCCACACACAGACCGGACACAATGGCAAGAATTCCTGCACACTATCGTGCTCAATTACTCGGAACCACTCGCTATCCTGTTGGCTCAAATACTCGCCATAATACTTGTTGCACGCCTTTTCGGCTGGTTAGCAAATAAAATAGGACAACCTACCGTCATCGGTGAGATTATCGCGGGAATTGTGTTGGGGCCTTCGCTCATCGGCGCCTATTTTCCCGAATTCTATACCACCCTCTTCCCCGAACATTCGTTCAACAACCTGAAAATGCTTAGTAACATGGGGCTGATTCTCTTTATGTTTGTCGTGGGAATGGAGCTCGACCTGAAAGTGCTGAAAACCAAAGTCCACGAAGCCATCGTTATCAGTCATGCCAGTATTATCTTCCCTTTTGCCCTGGGCATGGGGCTGGCGTATTTCCTTTACGAAAGCTTTGCCCCCCTTAACGTGCCTTTTCTTTCGTTCGCCCTGTTTTTGGGCATTTCGATGAGTATCACCGCTTTTCCGGTTCTGGCGCGTATCGTACAGGAAAAGGGTCTCAATAAAACCAAACTCGGCACCATTGTGCTTACCTGCGCGGCGGTGGACGACATCACGGCGTGGTGCGTGCTGGCCGTAGTCATCGCCATTGTCAAGGCCGGATCGGTGGGAAGTTCGCTTTACACCGTGCTCTTCGCGGTACTATACGTTATTGTGATGATAAAGGTCGTCAAACCTTTCCTGAACCGCATCGGCGAATTGCACAACACCAAAGAAAATCTGAATAAATCGGTCGTAGCCATTTTTTTCCTGGTACTTGTCGCATCGGCTTTTTCCACCGAAACCATTGGCATACACGCTTTGTTCGGCGCATTCATGGCCGGCGCCATCATGCCCGATAACAAATCGTTCCGCCACGTCTTTGTCGAGAAGGTCGAAGATGTGGCAACGGTTTTATTGCTTCCTTTGTTTTTTGTATATACGGGATTAAGAACGAAAATTGGGCTTCTCAATGAGCCCGGACTCTGGATCGTGACCGGATGGATTATTTTAGTGGCGGTGATGGGAAAATTTATCGGAAGCTCGCTCGCCGCCCGTTACGTAGGGCGCCAGAGTTGGCGCGAGAGCCTAATTGTGGGGGCGCTCATGAACACCCGGGGACTCATGGAACTGGTGGTAATCAATATCGGGTACGACTTGGGCATACTCACACCCGAAGTGTTTGCCATGATGGTGATTATGGCTCTGGTGACCACCTTTATGACCTCGCCGAGCCTGGGCATTATCAACCGCCTTTTTCCCAATCGGCATCCCCACACGCATCTCACGCCGCGCCAAGTCGAAGGCACTTTCCGTACGGCCATCGCCTTGGGAAATGCCTACAATGGCAAGTTGATGCTCAATGTGGCAAAGACCGTTTTCGAAAGCATGCGCAATTTCCTGGATGTGACGGTATTCCATTTTACAGTCGGCTCGAATGTGAACCCTATGTATGAAGAGAATTTCTATGAAGAAAATTTCCGTCCGGTCCTTTCCCAAGCCGAGCACTTAAATATCCCCATCCATACCGAATACGGCGTCACCGACGATCTCGAAGCCGATGTGGTGCGGTTTGTCAACGAAAAACAATACGATTTTCTTCTTATCGGTGGCGGACTGTCATTATCCGAAGAGCCGCCTTTCAAGGAAGCATCGATCTTTAAAAATATCCGCTGGCTCAACGGGCTGGCCAACCGCTTGTTCCGAAGCCGCATCGTCTTTTATCCGAGTATGCTGATGAAAGACAAAACACGCTATTTCGTGGAACGTAGCCAATGCAGTGTGGGCATTTTCGTCAACCGCAGTTTCACCGATATTACACATACGCTCATCGTCATACGCTCCGAAGCCGATCAGTTTCTATTGCGTTATGCCCGCCGCTTGATGATCAACAACCAGCAGGTAACCATTGACATCGATGATGTGCATGAGCTCCTGTACACTTCGCCTTTATTGTCGGATATGTATAAAGATTTACAAGAGAAGTTTTCGAACCGCATCAAAATTATCGGCAACAGGAGCAATCGCGATAGCCTGTATACGCATTACAGTTTTATGCTTATCAGCTACCCATCCTGGAACGAAATGCTCCGGATAAATGCCGATGAGTTCCGCAAGATTCCCTCCACGCTTATTATCAATAAAAAACCCAGTAGATTTACTACCGGGTATTATAAAGATCATTCGAAATTCAGTGATTAACCAAGGCCGTCGCTTCAAGCGATCCCCCCGGTAAGAAAGGCCTACTCGCCGAATCCTTCAGCACGGATGCCTTCGGTGCGGATTACCGGAAATGAAAAAGCGTAAGGCTTTTCCACCTGGTTTTCGAAAGTTTGCCGCGATAACTCATGGCGTATTTTCGACGCCAATTCATGGCTTGCGAGCGTTATGACCATATCTTCCTCCGCATCGATTCCAATGGGGAGAAGCCCCTCGCTGTTGGGCGACAGATTGGCCAGCCGCGAATGAATAATGGTACTTCCCGACACGCCCAATTTCTTGACATTATGCAAATACTCTTCGGCGCTGCCATGCGGCACAAGGGCCACCACCATCTGTTTGATGATCGGTTCGGGTGCGGAAGGATTCATGGATAAATCATCCTTTTCGTCCTGCACAATCCCCACCAGGCGGCTGATAGGCTGCCCAGCCAGCACGCCGGTGTTTTCGGTGGCCAGGTTAAAGCGTTGCGATACCAAATAAATCAAATGCTCCATCTTACTGCGGGGCACGATCATCATAGCCACTACTTTTGCCGACTCCACTTGTATTCCCATCAACGGATGGATGATAGAAGCCGCCCCCCGCGCCTTGATCATCGTCAAGCCCGAGAATCCGTGCTCTTGTACAAAGTTGCCGAAATCGTCGGCCACGTTCTCATTGAGGATAATCATCACATTCACGTAAGGGCTTTCGGGGACATATTCCCGGTCGAATGTGCCCGGATAACTCACCGGCATCATAAAGGCGATGCCTTTATTAGGCTTGTCGAAATTGAACTCTTTCTCCAGTTTCGACAACATCTCTTGTCCTTGCTGAGACTTCACGCCCAGAAGGATTACTTCTTTGTCAACTTCATCCAGCGCCAAAAATTCGAGGATTCGGTTCGACCGGCTGCTTCTGCCTTCTCCCAACAAACAATTGGCCTTTGAGAATCCTATCCTGCGGGCAAACTGAAATATTTTTTTACCCTGGCCGCGGTTAACGATAATACCTAATATGCAGTAGGTATCATCATGAGACGATAACTCCGAATAATTAATCATAAATCACTTTCCCCTATGGTTTGTATTTGTTTGGCAGCTTTTTTATTCTGCCGTCTTATAGTTAGTTTATATATAAATCCTAATAATTCAACTGTTAATAATGGTATCAGGGCTACAATGGCAATCACGCCGAAACCGTCGGTAACCACATTCGCATTGGGCATATATTCCGCGGCTCCCTGAGCGTAAGGTAATAAAAAGGTAGCCGTCATTGTCCCGGCTGCCACCCCGCCCGAATCGTAAGCGATACCCACAAAGATATCGGAAATAAAATAAGACAAGAAGATGACCAATATCATTCCCGGTAACAAAATATGCCACAATTGCAACCCCGGAATAAGAATGCGTAACATCGAAAGCCCAACGGCAAGCCCCACACCGAGACTCAACGCCACTAATACGGTATTGCCTTTTATCGCCCCGGCCGTTTCATTCTCGATTTGGTTGGTAAGCACGTGTACCGAAGGTTCTGCGGGAATCGTTACAATACCGAATACCACTCCCATTAAGACTAATACCCACTCCATTTCCAGGGAAGCAAGTTGGAAGCCCACTTGGCGGCTGGCATCGATAAACCCGCCATTCACACCGGTAAGAAACAACACTAAGCCCACATATGTATACACCGTCCCGATTATAATCGTCCGGATCGTCTTCTTCGATTCCTTTAATCGTAAAAAATTGACAACAAAAAAGAGTACCAACACCGGCGCCAAACTTAAAAACGATTCGAATGACACCGTAACCACTTGCGACAACACACTGGCAAAGGCGTTTTCGCCGACGCTTGCGTCTAAATCGAGGGTGCCTGTCAAGCCGGTATTGCTAAAGGCGCCTTGCAACAATACGGCAATAATAGCTCCGGTGGAAGCAATACCCAACATTCCGAAACTATCGGTCTCCTCATTCCCTTTACTACGGGTAAGATTAGATGCGCCTACGGACAAAGCCAGAAGGAACGGTACGGAAATAGATCCGGTAGTGGATCCGGCCGCATCGAAAGCGATCGCTAAAAACTCCGAATCGGAAAAGAAGGCTAAAATAAAGATGATAATATAGATAATCGTCATCAATTTATTCAGCGGTATGATTTTCAATACACGTACCAATGCCACCGCCACTAACAGTCCGACGCCCATAGACACAAGCATCACCAATAAACCGGAATTGATGCCGCCGGCGGTCACCTCCGTAACCTGACGTCCCAATATATGCAAATCGGGTTCGGCTACGGTTACAAGAAACCCGATAACCAAGCCGCCCAGCAGAATCTTCCACAGCCGGCTAATGCTCAGCAGGCTGCTGCTTATTCTCTCGCCGATCGGCGTAATGCTTATATCCACACCTATCAGGAAAATCGGCATACCCAATAATATGAAAAGCGCACCTATTAAAAACTTTGCCAACACGACTTGTTCGAGTGGTGCAATAGTAAAATGCAACAACAAGACAATAGCAACAATAGGTATTACAGAAATGAATATTTCTTTAAACTTTTCTAATACGGGGTGCATAATATCCTTACATTTGAAATTTCAATACTCATTTAACGTTGCGGCAGGGAGGAAGTCATCTCAGGTGCAGGCCTGGACTACAGCAACGACTCGGGATCGAGATGTTCATGCTCGATATCCAGAAAATATTTATAAGTGCCCACTTTCAGTTCGGCGCAGGCATCATAGTCACATACGATGATACCTTTGCGATGGAGTTGCAGGGCACTGATCGTCCACATTTGGGTAATGGCTCCTTCCACGGCATGATAAAGTGCGCGGGCCTTATGATGTCCGTTGACAAGGATCAGCACTTCTTTCGAATCGAGTACCGTCCCTACCCCAACCGTCAAAGCCGTCTTGGGTACTTGATTGACATCATTGTCAAAGAAGCGTGAATTGGCGATAATCGTATCGGTCGTCAGGGTTTTCACACGGGTACGGGAAGTAAGGGACGAGCCCGGCTCATTAAAGGCGATGTGTCCGTCGGGGCCGATACCTCCTAAAAACAAATCGATTCCTCCGGCATCCTTGATAGCTTGTTCATACGCCTCGCATTCGGCCTCCAAGTCGTCAGCCATTCCATTGAGGATATGTACATTTTCTTTTTTTATATCGATATGATGGAAAAAGTTCTGCCACATAAAGGTGTGGTAGCTCTGCGGATGCTCATCGGGCAGCCCCACATATTCGTCCATATTAAAAGTAATGACATTCTCGAACGAAACCTTTCCGGCTTTATACAGTTGTATCAATGCCCGATAGGTACCCAGAGGCGACGAGCCGGTGGGTAATCCCAGTTTAAAAGGCTTTTCCGAAGATGGGTTCGCTTTTCTTATTTTTGCAGCAATATAATTTGCCGCCCATAATGCGAGATTTTCTGCATCAGGTTGAATGATAAGTCTCATAATAACAAATTACAAATTACGAATTACAAATTACGAATTACAAATTACAAATTACTGATTACTAATTACTAATTGTCAATGTACACGGCTTTTTCTGATAACAATCTCTCGGCCATTAGTCGGCCTAACTCCCAAGCCTTTTCGATGGCTTCGGGATTGAGCGACTGCTTCATGTCGAAAGGCTCTCCGATCAACTCGAAATCCATTTTCTCCGAAAATGCCTTCAATTCTTTTTTAGCGCCGTTTGCCCATGCATAGACACTGAAATAACCGAATATCCGGTTTTTCATTTGACGGTTTTCCAATGCCGAAAGCAAGCTTTCCACACCGGGATACAATTTGCTGTTGTAGGTAGGAGACCCGACAATGAGGCCTTTATACTTAAATATGTCGCGCAGAATATGCGATTCGGAACTCTTCGACACATTATGCATGACGATGTCTTTCACGCCATGGCGCGCGGCCGAGTCGGCAATGATTTCGGCAAGCTGTTCGGTATTGCCGTACATGCTCCCGTAAGCGATGACCAATCCTTCATCGGCCTCATATTTGCTGAGCTTATCATATAGAGCCAACACGTTCTCGATATTTTTCCGATTGACCCAAACCGGTCCGTGAGTTGAGCAAATAGCCTCGATTTCGATTTCGGATAACTTCTCCAAAGCCTTTTGCACGGGTGATCCGTACTTTCCTACCACACTGGCATAATAACGAATCATTTCTCCGTGATATCTTTCCGGATCGATTTGCGTGTCGAGGATTCCGCCATTAAGCGCACCGAATGCGCCGAATGCATCGCCCGAGAAAATCGCATGCAACTCGGGCACATACGTAATCATCGTTTCAGGCCAGTGAACCATGGGCGTAAGATAAAAACGCAACGTCTTTTCCCCTATCGAAAGTTCTTCCTTGTCCTTTACAACGATAACATTATCCGTAATGCCGTAAAATCCTTTCAACATATCTTCCGTTCGGGAATTTCCAACGATCTTAATATCGGGAAACTTGCTTACCAGCCATTCGATGGCTCCCGAATGATCGGGCTCCATGTGGTTTATGACCAAATAGTCGATCGGTTTATCTCCCAAAACCGATTTTATTTTGTGTAAAAACACATCGGAATAACTAATATCAACCGTATCGAAAAGAACGGTTTTTTCATCCTTTAAAATATAGGAATTGTAAGCTACGCCCTTCGGCAACAGAAAATGATTTTCGAACTGATATTTTGTGCGGTCATTTACTCCCACATAAAAAATATCCTTTTTTATTTCAAATGGTGTATACATAATTTTTATAATTACAATATTTCACTATCGATTATTTTAAATTTCTATTTGGAAGATTTACGCTTTGCCGTTTTTTTAGCAGCAATAGGTACGACATCCGGAGAGGGAGGATTCTTCAACGCCCTTACGATCATCCATACTCCCCATATAATAAACGGAATACTCAACCACTGCCCGAGAATCAACCCGGTACTCTCACGCATCGCTATTTCCGATTCTACCTGTACATTCTTTACATACTCGATAAGGAAACGGGCAATAAAGATGATGGAAATGCCGACACCGGTAATCAGCCCGCGCCGGTTTCTAGCATCGGTTTTCCAATAGAGCCATACCGTAATACCGAAAACGAGGAAATAAATAAGGGCTTCATATATCTGCGTAGGATGCGAAGCAGCCGTATAAACCGGTTCCGCTCCCAGCATCCATTCATGCAAATTATCGATAAAACGAAAGCCCCAGGGCAAATCGGTGGGGCCGCCGTATATCTCGTGGTTCATCAGGTTCCCGAGGCGGATGCAGGCGGCTGTAAAGCCGGTAGGCACCATCACCCGGTCGAATGTCCACAACATGCTTTCTTTGGTTACATTGCGGGAGTAAAGCCATACGGCGATAATGATGCCGATGACGCCGCCGTGACTGGCAAGGCCACCTTTCCATATTTTCAATATCTCCACCGGATTGGCGAGGTAATATTCCGGTTCATAAAACAAGCAGTGTCCCAATCGCGCTCCGACGATAATACCCACCATCATATAAATAAAGAGTGAGTCGAACCATTTTTCAGGCAACTTCTCGTGCTTGAAGATTTTCCCGACCATGACCACGGCAACAATAAGGCCGATGACCCACAACAATCCATACCAGCGTATCTCACGATCGATAAACGGAATCGTAAAAATGGCGGGGTCTACATTCCAAGTAACAGAAAGAAGCATATTTGTTTATATTTTTATGGGTTACAAAGATAACTTTTTTTTAAGAGCTATACTAATTTTTTGATCCATTCGTCTTTATCGCCCGGTAAAAAGTCAATTACCGGAACTTCGATAAGCGTATAGGCGCCGGGCTGCTGCTTAAAAGTGGCCCTTGCGGCACAGACAAGCATTTGGGCTGTGAGCGCCGGGTTATTAATACGCATCTCATAATGGAATAATTGGTTTTGGGTATTGCCCGAGACGCCTTTGCGCGCCATCGACACCCCGTGCCCCATATCTTTCAGCGCTTCCACATCTTGCACTTGAAAGACGTGCGTCTCATCATGAGCGAAATAATCATCCGCTTTAATCGCATTCGCCACCGAATCGAAATCGGCGCCCTGTTCGAGTTCGATGTAAACCATCCGGCGGTGTATGCCCGTTCCGGCGGGAATCGTCATGGAAAGAGCTGCTTTCACGCCGCCGATAGCTTTTACGGCAACGGTATGCCCCATACTCATTCCGGGGCCGAAATTGGTATACGTAATTCCTTTGGGCGCCATCGCCTCCATCAGAGTGCGCACGATCGAATCGCTTCCCGGATCCCATCCGGCGGAAATGATAGAAACCGATTGATGTTGTTTTGCGATTTCATCGAACGAAGTCTTCAAATCCAAAATTTTCGAATGTATATCGAAACTATCTACCGTATGAATGCCTCGTTGAAGACAGTCTTTCGCATAAGTCTCTACGCTGCGGGTCGGCGTACATAAAATAGCCACATCCACTTGCCCGAGTTCCGAAACGGATGTTACGACTTTATATCTCTTCAATTCATTGGGGATATCCGACACCTTGCGACGCACCACGCCGGCGACCTCAAAATCGGAAGCGCTTTCCAGCGTATCCAATACATATTTACCTATGTTTCCGTAGCCGACAACGGCTGCTCTTATTTTTCCGTTCTTCATTGTTTATTTATTGTTTTTTGAAGTACAAAAATAAACAAAAGCAGCGAAACTGTCTTTGTCATTAATATAAAATAAATATCTTTCGCAAGTTGGGTGTCAAGAATATCTATGAAGCCGCCCAATATGCCTATGGTATCGGCTTGACGGATTCCATTGAATATTATATTTGGCCTTTTGGCCGGCTCGAGCGGGGCGTTGCCGGCGTCCGGTGAACTCCTTCCCAGGCCAAGTGTCGCGCTGGTTGCGTCGAACGCCTTTCTGTCCCGACCGAGTGTCGCGCTGATTGCGCCAAGCGCCCTCTTGTCCTGACAGAGTGTCCTCCTGATTGTGCCAAGTGAGCCGCTGATCTGACCAAGTGTCATGCCGGAGGCATCTTTCGGATTTCTGTCCTGACCAAGTGTCATGCTCGCAGAGCCAAGCGAAACGCCGGTAAAGGCAAGCGTTCTGCTGATGGCGAAAAGTGGCGGATAACGGGTAACCTTAAATCCGCAACGCTTTGCCATGTATGAGATTTCACTTATTTTTATATTGAAAACAAAAAAATAAAAACTCTTACCCGATGAAATTACAAAAAATTCCAACCCATAATACCTTTTACAGGAATTCCTTTTATCCATGAAGAATTTAAAAAATACGGATTATAGAAATGGAACTTGGAACCCCCGATATAAATAATATTTACACTCTCTTTTCTTTGAAAAAACAACTATCTTTGTCATTGATATAAAATATGAATGCACTCCGAAAATTCAGAGAACTCCGTAGCGTCTCTGTGTTTCTCCGTGTAACAGTCATTTTCGGAGAGGACTTAAATATAGAATATGAACAACAAAGTAATAGCATATATTGATATTTCAACACCGGAAGGCCGCTGCATCCTAAACGACCTAAAAGGCAAAAAAGAAGTGACGTTCGAATATCCTCAAGAGGAAACAGAGCAACTAAAAGAACCTTCGGAAGAATATCGTACCGAAAGCGCCCAAAACAGGGTTTCGACCAGTTTATCTATGTCTGAATTAATAGATGGTAAGACCTACTCCGACGATGAGGTCTGGGAAATGGTAGAAGAGCGAATGTCGAAACATTACGGAACGAAAATCAGTATTCGCTGAAAAATGTATCGGATAAAATACTCAAAGGATGCATATATCGATATGCAACGTTTGTCCGATGTCATCATGTACACTTACAAAATGCCCAAAACGGCTGAAAGTTATGCTACACAAACGTCTTCGTTTTTTCAAGCATACGGAAATAATGTTCGCCGTCTCAATTACAAAAAGATGGCTATTATTTACACAACAAACAATCATATCGTCCATATACATCGCATTATACCGGCGAATATGATTATTGACTTATAAAAAATTCATATATAAAAACTCGGGCAAAGTCATTGTTGAAATATATTTTTCACAGATCCTTTTATTTTCAGTTCAGTTTTTAAGAAGATGTTTTTTGACGTTTTGTCATTTTCCAAAATAGTCGAGAATAAAATTTTCACGGCAATCTTGCAGATATCCTCAATGGGTTGCGCCACACAAGTAAGAGGCGGATCAATGTAGTTTAGGTAAGGATTATCATCAAAAGTTATCAACGATATGTTTTCGGGCAAATCGACACCCTCTTCCCTTAAGGCCTTTAAACACCCCATGGCTATCGTATTGCTGAAAGCAAATATCGCAGTAGGTTTTTCTTTTTGTTGGAGGAGTAATTTTGTCTCCAAGTATCCGTTTTGTTCACTAAAATCATCCCCTGTTACAGTATAAGAGTCAATTCCGAAATCAGACATCGCCTGCTCGAATCCTTTTACACGTTGGATATTCGGCGTAGAGTACTTTATTCCCTGAATACACCCGATAGATCTATGTCCCTGCTCTATCAAGTATTTCGATGCCGCATACGCACCTTCATAGTTATTGGAAGAAACAAATGATATCGGGGAGCCTTCAAAATATCTATCGATACAAACCAAGGGCAATCCGTCTTGCTGTATTTTCACCAAATGCTCCCACTCCTTTCCGCAAGGAACGATAATCATCCCATCGATATTCTTCGATGTAAATTGAGATATCTCGGTTTTCTCAATTTCGATATCATCGTCACTATCTCCGATGAGTGTGATATAATCATACTTCCTGACCTCCGAATTAATCACGCTGGCTATTTCAGCAAAAAACGGATTTTTCAGAGAAGGAATAATCAGCGCAATCGTTTTACTTTTACCGGTTCTTAAGTTTCGAGCGAATTCATTCGGAACATAATTCAACTCATTTGCGATGAATTGAATCTTCTCTTGGGTTTTTTTACTAATTCGGTATTTATCTGCCTGACCATTCAAAACTCTTGATACAGTTGTAATTGATAGCCCTGCTTTTTGTGCAATATCTACTATATTTATTTTGTGTTGCATAATAATCTAATAAACAAACAAATATAAATAATTAAACACAACGACAAACACCGCGGCGAGACTTTAATGTTTATTAACTATAAATATTTGCGAAAACGTTTGCGCATAAAATAAATATCCTCTACATTTGCATTCGTTCATTGTCCATAATTATTATTACAGTAAAACATGGGATCAGGATAACAATTTTAGGCACAAAGAATCAACCGTAATAACATAAAAGGAATCATTTTCAAAGTAATTTTATATTTAAACCCTATGACAACGTATTCACGTAGAAACTTTTTAAAGACGGCGGCTTTAGGGGCTGCCGGTCTTACCATTGTTCCCAACACGA
>ENA-UOOR01001186-UOOR01001186.1-fermentation-metagenome-genome-assembly--contig:-NODE-1186-length-32153-cov-6.196772_pt1 | contig 32153 bp, 23 predicted proteins | sample MGYA00245780_ERZ724029 | MGnify/ENA primary metagenome ERZ724029 (study PRJEB28704, sample SAMN03018315) | fermentation metagenome | biome: anthropogenic terrestrial biome; feature: soil; material... | reverse complement strand
GATGCGCCCCTACCGACGCGCGGACGGCGACCGAGCTCGGGTTCGGCGACGGGCGCATTGCGATGCGCCCCTACCTACGGGCAAAGGCCGCGGCTGTCGCTTCCCGACTCAAGACTCACAACTCAAAACTGAACGCGAACCGGCGGCTCGGATGCAGCGAATTGCCCAGACGCTAGATACGCACCTCGTTCTCGCCTCCCGGCTTGCCGGTGGTGGGAGGAGGCTCGCCGCCGGTCTCGATCTTGGCGGCCGGCAGGCTGAAGGGATCCTGCTCGAGCGTGTGGCGCAGCACGTCGTCCATCTGGGTGACGTAGATGAACTCGATCTCCTTGCGGGCCTGCTCGGGCACGTCGTGCAGGTCCTTGCGATTGCGCTCGGGCATGACGATGCGCTTGATGCCGGCGCGATGGGCGGCGAGCACCTTCTCCTTGATGCCACCGACCGGCAGCACCTGACCGCGCAGCGTCACCTCGCCGGTCATCGCCGTGTCGCCGCGGGTGCGCACCCCGGTCATCAGCGAGACGAGCGCGGTGAGGATGGTCACGCCCGCCGACGGCCCGTCCTTGGGCACGCTGCCGGCCGGGAAGTGGATGTGCAGGTCGGTGCGCTCGAGGAAGTTGGCCGGGATGCCGAGCAGGTGGCCCTTGCCGCGCACGTAGGAGAGGGCGGCTTGGCAGGACTCCTTCATCACGTCGCCGAGCTGGCCGGTGAGGGTCAGCGCGCCCTTGCCCGGCATGCGGGTCGCTTCGATAAAGAGGATGTCGCCGCCGGCCGGGGTCCAGGCCAGGCCGGTGGCGACCCCCGAGACCTCGGTGCGCTCGGCGACCTCGTTGTAGAACTTGTCGGCGCCGAGGATCTCGGTGACCTGCTGCTCGTCGATGGTGCGCTTCTCCTGCTTGCCGCTGGCGACCTCGACGGCCACCGCGCGGCACAGGTCGGCGATGCGCCGCTCGAGGGTGCGAACGCCCGCCTCGCGGGTGAAGGCGAGCAGGGCCTTCGCCAGGCCGTTGGAGGTCAGCTCGATCTGCTCGTCGGTGATCCCGTGCTCCTTGATCTGCTTGGGGATCAGGTGACGGGTGGCGATCTCCACCTTCTCGTCGAAGGTGTAGCCGGGCAGCTCGATGATCTCCATGCGGTCACGCAGCGGGGCGGGGATGGGGTCGAGCTGGTTGGCGGTGGCGATGAACATCACCCGCGACAGGTCGTAGGGCAGGTCGAGGTAGTGGTCGGAGAAGCTGTTGTTCTGCTCGGGGTCGAGCACCTCGAGCAGGGCCGCCGAGGGGTCGCCGCGGAAGTCGGCGCCGAGCTTGTCGACCTCGTCGAGCATCATGATCGGGTTGATGGTCCCGGCCTTCTTCATCGACTGGATGATGCGGCCGGGCAGCGCGCCGACGTAGGTGCGCCGGTGGCCGCGGATCTCGGCCTCGTCGCGCACCCCGCCGAGCGACAGGCGCACGAACTTGCGACCGACCGCCCGGGCGACCGACTGGCCCAGGCTGGTCTTGCCGACGCCCGGAGGGCCGACCAGGCAGAGGATGGGGCCCTTCATGTCGTTCTTCAGCTTGCGCACGGCGAGGTACTCGAGGATGCGCTTTTTGACCTTCTGCAGCCCGAAGTGGTCGGCGTCGAGCACCGAGCGGGCGTTGTCGATGTCGAGGTTGTCCTCGGTCCTCTTCGACCAGGGCAGGTCGGCGATCCAGTCGAGGTAGGTGCGGGCGACGGTGTACTCGCTCGAGGCCGCGGGGATGGCCTTGAGGCGGTTCATCTCCTTGTGGGCGACCTTCTCGACCTCCGGGGGCAGGCCGGCCTTCTTGAGCCGCTCGCCCAATTCGTCGAGCTCCTCCTCCTCCTCGCCCAGCTCGCCGAGCTCCTCCTTGATGGCCTTGAGCTGCTGGCGCAGGTAGTACTCGCGCTGGGTCTTGGACATCTCGCCCTTGACCGCGCTGTCGATCTTGCTGCTGAGCTTGAGGATTTCGCGCTTGCGGTTGAGCAGCTCGAGCACGAGCTTCATGCGCGCCTTGAGGTCGACGGTCTCGAGCACCGCCTGCTTGTCCTCGATGGGCACGTCGACGTTGGCCGACAGCAGGTCGGCCAGGTGTCCGGGGTGGGTGATCGAGTCGACGAGCTCGACGGCGGCCGCCGGCAGCTCGGGCATCAGCTCGATGACCTCGCGGGCGAGCTTCTTGAGGTTGATGCCCAGGGCCTCGATCTCGACGTTGTCGACCTCGGTCTTGTCCTCGACCGGCTCGATGCGCGCCTTGAGGTAGGGGCTCTCCTGGACCAGGTCGAGGACGCGAAAGCGCGCCAGGCCCTGGACGACGAGCGAGTAGTTGTCCTCGCCCATCTTCAAGAGCTTCACGATGCGGGCGACGGTGCCCATCGAGTACAGGTCGGCCGCGCCCGGGTCCTCCTCCTCGGCACGCCGCTGGGTGACCACGCCGATGACTTGGTCGTCGCGAACCGCGTCCTTGATAAGGGCGATGGTCTTCTGACGGCCGACTGCCAGGGGCAGCACGCCGCCGGGAAAGAAGACCGAGTTGCGCAACGGCAGGATCGGCAAGACCTGCGGAATGTCCTCTTTCGCGATGAGCGCCGGGGCGCCCATCTGCGGTGCGGCAGGTGCTTTCTTCTTTTCGTCCGCCATGGAAATCCTCGTTTTCGTTCCTTGCAGGTTCTAGCCGGGGTTGTGCTCTGGCGGCCTCATGCTGCGTCCAGCCCGGCTCCGGCACAAGAAACTGACCTGGAGTCCGGGGTTATTGCCGCCTGTGGCCAATGGCGAGGGCGCGCGCATGCTTTCGATCGGGACACGGGAGGCTGCGCCAGCCGGGATTCCTGATCGGCAACCATGCGACCTCTGGGGAGTGAAAGATTGGCGTAACTTAGCAATTAGACTGGACTTGGCAAGCGTGCAGGCAAGCTTGGCGCACCCCGGCAAGGGCGACGGCGCCGGCCAGCAATCAACACCGTCGAGTGCTTTTCTCTTTCCCTGCCAGTGTGCTAGGAAGCGGGGCAGGCTTACGGGGACGAGGGGCAGAGGCTCAGCCCCCGCTTCGAACAGCAGAGAGGATGGGCACCCGCGCGGCCGCAGCACCCGGGGCTGCGCGGGGGAAAGCTTGCCCGGCAGAGGGCACGACGAACAGGCTCGCTGCGCCACCGGGGAAGAACACGTGACAACGCGGCCGCCAGCGCCGCCCTTCGCGGCGCCGGCGCTCCAGTGCGGGAAGGTGAACCATGAACAAGCTCGTCAAAAACGCCGCCGAGGCCATCCACGACATCCGCGACGGAGCGGTGATCATGTCCGGGGGCTTCGGTCTGTGCGGCAATCCGGAGAACCTCATCAGCGCGCTGCACGAGAAGGCCATCAAGGGCCTGACCATCATCTCGAACAACTGCGGCACGACCGACTTCGGGCTCGGGGTGCTGCTCAAGGCCGATCAGGTCAAGAAGATGGTCTCCAGCTACGTGGGCGAGAACAAGGTCTTCGAGGAGCAGTTCCTCTCCGGAAAGCTCGAGGTCGAGCTCGTGCCGCAGGGCACCCTTGCCGAGCGCATCCGCGCTGGCGGCGCGGGCATCGGCGGCTTCTACACCCTGACCGGAGTCGGCACCGTCGTCGCCGAGGGCAAGGGGTCGAAGGTCATCGACGGCCGCGAGTACATCCTCGAGCTGCCGCTGAAGGCCGACTTCGCCCTGGTCAAGGCCTGGAAGGCCGACAAGTGGGGCAACCTCGTCTTCCGCAAGACGACCCGCAACTTCAGCTCGCTGATGTGCGCGGCGGCCAAGACGACGATCGTCGAGGTCGAGGAGCTGGTCGAGGTGGGCGAGCTCGACCCCGACCAGATCCACGTCCCCAGCATCTACGTTCACCGCCTCTTCCAGGGCAGCGGCTATCAGAAGTGGATCGAGCAGCGCACGGTGCGCGTGCGCCCAACCGCCTGAGGCGAGGTGGTCGACGGTCCGATGGCGAGGGCTGCCGGACGAACAGTTGACCCGCGGCAGCCCGCCGTCCGCACTCAACCCCACAACCTTTCGATTCCCGGCAAGCGGCCGGGGCTGGAGCCAGACAATGAAGAGACTGTTCGGGATCTTTGCATGCGCGGCGCTGCTCGGCGCCTGCGGCGCGAGCGTCGAGGGCGAATGGAGGGGCACACTGGCCGACACCAACGGCAACGCGGCCGAGATGGTGCTGCAACTGACGCAGAGCGGAGGCGAGGTGCTCGGGACGATGACCAGCTTCGGTCTGCCCTGCCTGACAGCGGCCACGCTCGAGGGCACCGTCGACGGTGAGGCGCTGAGCCTCATCGGCTCGAACGGCGAGACGAAGATCGAGCTGGCGGGCAAGGTGAACGAGGAGGAGACCGAGCTCACCGGCACCTTCGAGATCCCGACCGCCGGGGCCTGCGTCGGAGCCAAGGGCCAGTGGAAGGCCACCCGCTGAGGGTCGCGTTGACCCGGGCTTGAAGAATCGAGGAGAGCAGAGATGGCACTGACTCGAGAGCAGATCGCGATGCGCGTCGCGCGGGAGCTGCGCGACGGCTACTACGTCAACCTTGGCATCGGCTTGCCGACCCTGGTGGCCAACTACGTGCCCGAAGGCGTCGAGGTGGTCCTGCAGTCGGAGAACGGCATGCTCGGCATCGGCCCGTTCCCCTACGAGGGCGACGAGGATCCGGACCTCATCAACGCGGGCAAGCAGACCATCACCGAGCTCAAGGGCTCGGCCTATTTCGACTCGGCGGCGAGCTTCGCGATGATCCGCGGCGGGCACATCGACATGGCCGTGCTCGGCGCGATGCAGGTGAGCGAGAAGGGCGATCTCGCCAACTGGATGATTCCCGGCAAGATGGTCAAGGGGATGGGCGGCGCGATGGATCTGGCGATCGGCGCCAAGAAGGTCTTCGTCGCCATGGAGCACGAGGCCAAGGGCAAGCCCAAGATCCTCAAAGAGTGCAACCTGCCGCTGACCGGGCGGCGCTGCGTCAACTACATCGTCACCGACCTGGCGTTCATGGAGGTGACCGACAAGGGCCTGGTCCTCAAGGAGCGGGCGCCGGGCGTCTCGGTCGAGGAGATCCAGTCGAAGACCGACGCGCAGCTCATCGTCTCGCCCGAGTGCAAGGAGATGGAGGTCTAGGCGAGGGTCGAGGGTCGAGAGCCGACAGCCCGGGCTTTGCCCGGAACCGTGGCGATCGGTCGCAGGTTGGTAGGGGCGCGTGGCAATGCGCCCGTCGAGGAATCGAGCAGCCCGGCGGGCGACACGCGGGTTCCCGGCGGCCGACACGAAGGTCAGCCCTCCGCAACCGGGCGGCGCCGCGACGGGTCTCGACGCGGCAGTCAGTCGATCGATGGAACGAGCTCGGACTTTGCGCCCCCGCGACGAAGCTGTCGCGGGGGCGCTCCCTTTACCGACGGGTTATCCGCAGGCTCTGGTCCTTCTCGGGCGGGCAGCTCCCGCGGCCGTCGCAGTTGCTGGTGGTCACGTAGAGCTCGCCATCCGGCCCCATGATGACCTCTCTGAGCCGGCCATGGCTTTGCGGCGGCTCGCCCTGCAGATAGACCTCGTGAAGGGCGACTTGCCGCGGGTTGCGCGGGTCGAAGGCGATGCGGTGCAGGTGGCGCGAGCCCAAAGTGGCGACAAGCAGGTCTCCTCTCCACTCGGGAATGGCGGTTCCGGTATAGACCGCGGCCCCGCCGGGCGGCACTGCGGCCTCCCAGGTCAAGGAGGGCGCGACCATGCCTTGGTGCTGCTCGCACGCGTAGATCGTCGGCCATCCGAGGTTCTCGCCGGCGCGGGCGACATTCACCTCGTCGTGGCCGGTTCGCCCGAGCTCGCCGCTCGGCCCGTGGTCGACGACGTAGAGCGTGGTCGCGTCGCGCCAGGCGAAGCCTTCGCTGTTGCGGAGGCCAAGAAGGAAGACCGGGTTGCCGGAGAACGGGTTGTCGGCGGGGACCTCGCCCTCAGGCGTGAGGCGCAGCAGCTTGCCGCCGAGGCTGTCGAGATCCTGCGCCAGCTCTGGCTCGCCCGATTCGCCGGTCGAGGCGTAGAGCATGCCGTCCGGGTGGAACTGCAGCCGGCCGCCGTCGTGGACTCGCGCGCCGGGGATGCCTTCGAGGATGCGCTTGTCGAAGCTCGCCGAGCGCGCGTCCGGCGCCAGCCGCCAGCGCTCGATGCGGTTGCTCAGGCGGCCTGACTCCGAGACGGTCAAATAAGGGTAGAAGAGCCGGCTCGTAGCGAAGTCGGGGTGGAGCGCAAGGCCGAGCAGCCCGCCCTCGCCGACCGAGGCGACCGGCAAGGTCGCGACCGGCTCCTCGACCAGCGTCCCGTTCTCGACCAGCCGCACGCGCCCCGGGCGCTCGGTCACGAGGAGCGAGCCTCCTGGCAGGAACCCGAGCGCCCACGGCACCTCGAGCCCGGCGACGACGCGCTCGGCGCCGACCGGGACTTCACCCGCGGGCCCGGGGCCGTCGCGCACGAGCAGGCAATCGCCCGCGCTCGTGCGGTCGGGGGACGGCTCGCGCTTGCACCCGGCGGCTGCGAGCGCGAGGAGGATGCAGCAGGTGAATTCGCGCATGGTCCCTCCCGGCTTCTTCGACACCGGCGAGGCGGGGAGGGTATGCCTCGGCAGTGACGAGCGGCTCGGCGCGGCGTGGGGCACGCTCTGGAAACGCCCGGCTCGGAACGCCGGCGCTGGCCGAGCTCGCCGTGGCCGTGGCATGTTGCACCGGCCATGACCCGGCCGCTCATCACACTCCTCAGCGACTTCGGCGCAGGGAGCGGTTATCCCGCGCAGATGAAGGGCATCATCCTGGGCATCTGCCCCGATGCTCGTCTCGTGGACCTCAGCCACGAAGTCCCCGCCTTCCAGGTGCTCGTCGGGCAGGCGATGCTCCGGGAGGTGGTCGGTGCCTTCCCGCCCGGAACCATCCACGTCGCGGTCGTCGATCCTGGGGTCGGCACGGCGCGCCGGCCTTTGCTCGTCGTCGGAGGTGAGCGGGCTCCAGGGCACCTCTTCGTCGGACCCGACAACGGCCTCTTGTGGCCCTTCGTCCGCGGCGGACGGGCCTTCGAGCTGGCGAGCCCGGAGCTGCGCCGCGCGGAGGTCTCGGACACCTTCCACGGGCGCGATCTCTTCGCCCCGGCCGCCGCGCATCTTGCCCGCGGCGTCCCGCCCGAGCGGTTCGGACCGGAGGTCGCCGACCCCGTCAAGCTCCAGCCGCCGAGGGTGCGCCACGAGGGCGGCGCGGTGGTCGGGGAGATTCTCCACGTCGACCACTTCGGCAACCTCATCTCCAACCTGACCGTCGAGGACCTCCCGGCGGTCGATCGGGCGATGCTCAAGGTCTCGGTCGCCGGGCGGACCCTGACTGGAATTCAGTCCACCTACGCGAACGTCGGCGCGGGCGAGACGCTCGCCCTTGTCGGCTCCTGCGGCCTGCTCGAAGTCGCCGTGCGCGAGGGCTCCGCGGCTCGGGCCTTTGGGGCGGATGACCCGCGGGGAATGCCGGTGGTGGTTGAGCCGATCTGAAGATCCGCCGGGAAATTGTTCGACTCCCTCCGGTTCCGCTCACCATGGACTACTCACCTCTTTCGCGTTGCAGCACGATTCCGGAGGGCCGGCCTTCGTCTCGGCCGCCGGAACCCTCAGCGAAACGGCCGCGCTTCTGCCCAATTCGTCGACGGGCGCGCGCCGCTACCGACCTGGGACCGATCGGTTGGGTTCCGGGGAAACCCGGGCTGCGCGGAGACGCGAAGGTCCCGACTTCGCTCGAGGTGACCGGGCGGGGGTGTGGGCCGCGCTCAGGAAGATTTCCCGATACCCCTTGAGACCGCCTGGCCGCGCCAGCCGTGGAGGCTGGCTTCCGCCCCCCGGGTTCCTGCTATAGTCGCGGCGCAAATTCGCGGGCGCGGCGGGCACTGTTCGCGAGGGAAGAGGCACAAGATGACGAGCGAAGCGAGCAACAAACGACGGTCGGATCGGCTCCAGCACGAGCTCCTCGTTGCCTACCGCACGGTCGACGGCTTCATCACCGACTGGGCGACCAACATCTCGAAGGGCGGCGTCTTCATCAACAGCCGCTCGCCGCTTCCGGTAGGCACGACGGTTCGGCTCATCGTCTCGCTGCCCGACACCGCCTTCCCGTTCGATCTGACCGGCAAGGTGACGCGCGTCAGTGACTACGGGAACTCGGCGAACGAGGCTCCCGGCATGGGAATCGAGTTCATCGACGTCGACGAGGACAAGCGCTCACGCATCGAGCGGTTCGTCGACAAGCTGCGCCGAGAGCTGCCGGAAGACCTCAAGCAGACCGCCAAGGAGTAGACCTCGCGCCCGTGAGCGGAATGTGTTTGGCCCAGAGGCGCTCGAAGAACGAACCGTCGTCCGGCTCTGAAGGAGCGAGAGCCCGCCGCCCATCGCGCGTCGATCAAGGATGACGGTCCTTCTGCACATCGAGTCGCTCGGCTTCGGCGGAGAAGCGATTGCCCGGCTGGACGGCCGGGTCGTCTTCGTCCCGGGCGGCGTCCCTGGCGAAGTGGTCGAGGGCGAGCTCGTCGAGGTGCGTGAGCGTTCGGCCAGGGCGCGCATTCTCAGGGTCGCCGAGCCTTCCAGCCTGCGCGTTGAGCCGGAGTGCCCGCATTTCCCCGAATGCGGCGGCTGCCAGTGGCTTCAGGTCGCGCCGGCGGCGCAGGAAAAGGCCAAGGAGCAGCTCTTCTACGACGCGCTCGAGCGCATCGGTGGCCTGCCGCGAGATTCGCTTCAGGCCAACCCCATCCTCACCGCGGGCCGCCACGAGCGTTACCGGACTCGAACCCGGTTGCACCTGGTCGGCGGGCAGCTCGGCTACACGCGACGCGGCAGCCACACGCTCGTCGATGTCACGCAGTGCCGGCTGCTCGACCAGGAGATTGAAAGCGCTCTCGAGCGGTTGCGCGAGGCCGCCAGCGCGGTCGGACACGTGCCGCGCAGCACCGATGTCGCCTTCGCCTGCGACGAGCGTCGGGTCGCCGCGGCCTTCTACGTCGCCGCTTCGAGCCGGGCCGCTATCGAGCGGGTCGAGAAGCTGCTGCGGCTCGCTCGACTCGACGGTGGCGTGCTCGTCACCGAGAGAGAGCCCGCGCGCACCTTCGGCAAGCCCCTGCTCTCCATCCCGGCGCCCTGCGCCCCGGGCTTGAGGCTGCACGGCCGCCCCGACCTCTTCGCCCAGGCAAATCCCTACGCCAACGAGCTGCTCGTCGCCGAGGCGATGCGGCTGCTCGGCGCGCCCGCGAACGTCATCGAGCTCTACGGCGGCGCCGGCAACTTCACCTTCGCGATGACCTCCCGAGGCGCGCGGGTCACCTCGGTGGAGATCTCCTCGAGCGCCGTCGAGCTGGCGCGCCGCTCGGCCTCGCATGCCGGGGAGGGCGGCGCGCGCTTCATCGTCGGTGACTCGCTGCGCACCGGCGAGGCGCTCGCCAAGGAGGGGCTGCGCTACGACGCCCTGGTGCTCGATCCGCCGCGGACCGGTGCCAAGGGGATAGCGCCGCTCGCGCGCCAACTCGGGGTGCGCCGGGTGCTCTACGTCTCGTGCGATCCGGCGACGCTCGGGCGCGACGCCCGCGAGCTGGTCTCCGAGGGCTTCCGGCCGGTGGCCGCGACGCCGGTCGACATGTTTCCGCAGACCTACCACGTCGAGGGGCTGCTGCTGTTGGAGGCGGCCTGATGGAAGCGCGCCTTCGCGACTTCGGGGAGCTGCTGCGGCACAACGGCATCCGCGTCGGCCCGGGCGAGATCGCCGACGCGTGCCGGGCCGTCGCGCTGGTCGGGCTCGAGGACCGAGACACCTTTCGCGCCGCTCTGCGCTCCTGCCTGGTCAAGCGCGGCCTGGACGCGGCGCTCTTCGATCGCCTGTTCGACCTCTACTTCAAGGGCGCGGCGAAGGTGCTCGACGCGATTGAGGGCTCGCTGCTCGAGGCCATCGAGCAGGGCGGCTTCCTCGAGGGCGACGAGCTCGCGATGGTGGTGGCGACCATCAACCAGCTCTTCGGCGAGATGAGCCCGCTCGCGCGCGCGGCGGTCGAGGGCGACAAGGGCGCGCTCGCGCGCATCTTCCGCGGCGCCACGTTGAGCATCGACTTCTCGCGGCTGGAGAGTCAGCTCCAGACCGGCTTCTTCGCGCGGCGGCTGCTGTCGAATGCGGGCGCGGACGAGGCGAACCGGAACCTCGAAGAGCTCGAGCGGCTCCTCGCGGCGCAGGGCGTCTCGGTCGAGGGCGTCGAGCTGGTCAGCAAGCGGCTCTCGGCGGCGATGCGCCAAGTCGAGGAGGCCGCCCGTCAGGTCGTCGAGCAGGAGGCGAGGGCGAGGCTGCGCCGCGACCGGCCGGGTTGGAACGAGGACCGGCCGTTCCTCGAGCTGTCGCCCGAGGAGCTCGAGCGCACCTCGATCGCCGTGCGCCGTCTGGCCGAGCGGCTCAAGACCCGGCTCGTGCGCCGGCAGCGCACCCGGCGCAAGGGCAGGCTCAGCGTGCGGCGCACCCTGCGAAAGAACCTGTCGTGGGGCGGAGTCCCCGCGCGCCTGGCCTTCAAGTCGCGCCGCCCGGAGAGGCCGGACGTGGTCGTCGTCTGCGACGTCTCGGACTCGGTGCGCAACACCGCGCGGATGATGCTCTTGTTCGTGCACACGCTCCAGTCGCTCTTCAACCGGGTGCGCAGCTTCGTCTTCGTCAGCGACCTCGGCGAGGTGACCGAGTTCTTCCGCCGCTCCGATCCGCGCGAGGCGATCGAGCTCGCCCTGGCCGGCGAGGCGATCAACATGGGCGCGAACTCGAACTACGGCCGCGTCTTCGCCATGCTCGCCAAGGATTACCTGGGCGCCATCAGCCGGCGCACCACGCTGCTGGTCATCGGCGACGGGCGCAACAACTACAACGAATCGCACCTCTGGGCGCTCGAGGAGCTCAAGCGCAAGGCGCGCCGGGTGGTTTGGATCTGCTCCGAGGACCGCCGCTTCTGGGGCGCGGGCGACAGCGAGATGCTCCGCTACTCGAAGGCCTGCGACCGGGTGGCGGTGGTGCAGAGCCTGTCGGACCTGACCAACCTCGCCGACGAGCTGGTGCCGCGGGGCGGGTAAGGGCGGCCCGGCTCGATTTGGCTTTTCGGAATCGTCGTAGAGGTCGGAGGGGCGGCCTTCGCGGTGGCTCGCACTACACTCCACAGCGATGCTCGCCGATCGCCGGCGGCAACGAGCCCGGACCGTCGGGGGCTCGCCGGTCGTCGGCGTCGGGGGCTCCCGACCTTGCCGGGTGGACGACCCGCGGACCGTGCTCGATTACCGGCCGGGCGCATTGCAATGCGCCCCTACCAACCCGAGCCGAGCGTCACGAAGAAGTTGTCGATGCCCTCGGCCGACAGCCCGCGCGCGTAGCCGACCCGCAGCTCGGTCAGCAGGTTGTAGCCGAGCAGCAACTCGGTGCGCACCTCGGCGGCCACCGCGGTCTTCAGGCCCCGGAGCTCGAACCGCTCGCCCGCCTCGCCGACATCGACGCCGAGGGCGCCGTGGACTCGGCGGACGAAGAGCGGCAGCGTCCACAAGCCTCGGTCGACCGTGAGCAGCGGGAAGCGATACTCCGCGTTGCCGAGCACGTAGCGGTTGCCCGAGAAGGCGCCGGGGGCATAGCCGCGCAGCGCCGCCCCCGAGCTGCCGCGCTGGTAGAGCAGGTCGAGCAGCGGGTTGCCCAGGGCGAGGCCGCCGAGGCTGAAGACGCGCCGATTCCCGAGATCGCCGACGCCGAGGCCGCCGGCGAGCCGCAGCGCGAGGGCGTGGTGGTCGAGCCAAGGCATGCGCAGGTAGCGCGTCGCCGAGGCCTCCACCGAGGCGAAGGAGAAGTCGCTGCCGAGCTCTGGACGCGCCCCGCGAACGGTGAGCGAGAGCGCTTGCCCGCGCTCGGCGCTGATGGCGTTGGCGAAGCGCTGCGCGTTCGACCAGTAGATCCGCGCCGAAGCGGTCGCGGCCAGGCCGTGGTCGGCGCGAAATGGCGCGGTCTCCATCGGCTCGACGGGCTTGGGGACGTTCAGGGGATCGTAGTAGCGAAGCTCATAGCCGGCCGAAAGCGACAGCCACCAGTCCGGGCCTTCGAAGGGCAGCGACGCGGAGAGCCCGGCGCCCCACTGGCGCTCGAGGAGCCGGGGCGGCGCTTCGGGGATTCGGGCGAGCCAGCTCCCGGCGCTCGCCGTCAAGACGGGCCGGAACACCCGCGTCGAGTACGAGAGATCGCCGTAGGGCGCGTGCGAGGCGAGGCCGTAGCCGGCCCGCACCGACCAGGAGTGGCGGCCGACGAGGTCGGCGCCGCTCGTCGTCACCGCCAGGGTCGGGCCGGAGACGTCGGTCTCGAGCAGCGGGAACCAGTAGCGAGGCTGCAGGGACTCGGTGGCGCGGTAGGCCCGGGCCGGAAAGAGCTCGCGGCTCTCCCACTCCGGCGGCGCGGGCCGCTCGAGTGAGGTCTCGGGCGCCGGGGCCCAGGAGTCGGGGTCGAAGGGCATCTCGGCGACGTCGTAGCCTGTGCGCGAGAAGGTGACGAACGCGAGGCGCTTGCCGTCAGGCGAGACGGCGGGGCGGAAGGCTCCGGTCAAGACGTTGGTGATCTGGCGCATCCCGCCGCCGGTTAGATCGTGCGCGTAGAGGTTGTAGATGCCGGAGCGATCGCTCGCGAAGAGCAGCCAGCGCCCGGTCGGATCGAAGGTGGGGTTCGAGTCGAGCGCGCGATCGCGGGTGATCTCCGCGACCGCTCGGGTCTGCAGGTCGAGCACCCGCACGTCACGCCCGGCGCCGCCCTGCTCGGAGAAGGCGACCGACCGGCCGTCCGGAGAGAAATGCGGGGTGTAGAGGACGCTGCGCTCAGGCGGCGAATAGAGCGTCTCGAGCGTGCCGTCGGCAAGCGACAGCCTGGCAAGCTCGGTCCTGCCGCCGGCGAGCCTGCGGACCACCACCGCGGTGCGGCCGTCGGGCGCGACGTCCGGCTCGGTGACGCGGGCGCCGCGGGTCAGCCGCTCCCATCGGCCGTCGGCCAGGTTCACGCGGAAGAGGTCCTCGAACGAGTAGTACTCGTCGTGCGAGAGGGTCTGCGAGACGAGCGCGCTTCGCCCATCGGGCGTCACGGCGAGCGCGCCGGAGGTGTAGAGCTCGCGGACGAGTTGCGCTTCGCCGCCGGGGTCGAGGACTCGCAGCTTGGCCCGCGCGTCGCCCGACGCCTCTATAAAAAGGAGGCGGCCGTCGGGCAGAAAGCGCGGCTCGCCGGTCTGCTCGCCGGAGAAGGTGAGGCGGCGAGGCTCGGTGAGGCCCCGCTCGCGCAGCCGCGCGACGCTCGCCGCGACTTCGGCGGTGTACTCGGCGCGCCACTGCTCGAACAAGGTGAGCCAGGAGCTGCCGAGCTCCTCACGCGCGGTCAGGTTGATGCCGTAGGGGATGAGCTGCGCGCCGTAGTTGCGGCTGATCTGCGCGAAGACCGCCGCGCCGTGGCGCGTTCGGACCCAGTCGAGGAAGCGCGCGCCGTAGAGGTAGCCGGTCCCGCCGCGCGGCCAGACGGTGGGCGAGCCCGAGGCGCCGTCGATGCCGCGCAGCCCGCCCTCGAGCACCTGCGTGCGCAGGTACATGTCGTAGAGCGAGGAGCGGGCGCGCCCGCCGCCGCTGAGCGCCGACTCGGCCCAGATGGCAACCCCCTCGATGATCCACTTGGGCTGGAAGCTGTTGGGGGTCCAGACCTTGCCGAAGAGCGCGTTGACGAGCGCGGGCACGCCCCCGACCTGGTCGAGGTGGAGGATGTGGGCGTACTCGTGGATGACGAGGTTCCAGAGGTAGTCTTCGAAATCGTTGAGCTCTGAGCGATCGTCGGGCGGGACGGCGAGCAGGTGGATCACCGGGCGCAGGAAGGCGTTGGCGCTGCCGTTGGCGCTGTCGGTCTCGTCGCTGAGGACGAGATCCACCTTGCCGCCCGGCCGGTGGCCGAGCATCGGGACGAGCCGCCGGTGGGCCGCCTCCGCCGCGCGCGCGGCGCGCTGGGCGAGCGGGCCGAGGCCGTCGTGGTAGTGCAGCCGGAAGTTCGGGGTCTCGAGCGTGTGCCAGTCGAGCTTCGGGTCGTAGCCGGAGGCGGGCAGGGCGAAGAAGAGCCCCGCCAGGCAGAGCAGCGCCGCCCAGAGCCTGCGCTCAGCGAGTAGGCGTCGAGCAGACCTTCCTCGACTCCCTTCGGTACCGGCAGGCTCGGGGCAGGCGGAGTCGAGAGGCCCCTCGACCGGTTGCACCCCTAAATCCCCTCTTCCCGCGCAAGCGCGGGAGAGGGGACTTTCACTTGCTCGCGCGGTGGTACTACCGCAATCGGTTCTCCGTTCCTGGGACACCAGGCAAGGCCCCGGTGCAAACCTCGGGGTGAACGGGGGCCGCCGCTCGAGCGCCCGAAGCCTCGTCACGCGGCCTGCCTGGGCGCCAGGCGCTCCTTGAGGAAGCGCTCGATGCGCAGCGCGATGAGCTCGGGCATCTCGATGATCGCGGTATGGGTGCCCGAGCGCACCACCAGCATCTCGCTGTCGGGCACCGCGTGGTGCATGCGCTCGGAGAGCCACATCGGCGTGAAGCGGTCGTGGTCGGCGGCGACGATGAGCGTGGGCACGTCGACCTTGCCCAGGTGGTCCCAGGCGGTGTGGTTCGCGGCCGACTCGAGCGTGCGCAGGAAGACCCCCACGTCCATCTGCGCGAGGTGCGTGAAGTAGGGCTCGAAGTCCTCGCGGCGCACCAGATGCCGGTTGATCTCGGTGAAGCGCGCGAACTGGTAGGCGAGCTCCGAGGGCATGATGGCCTTGGTGAGCCCGCGCGAGAGCCTGGGGGCCTTCTCGACGGCCGCGACCAGAAAGGGAAACAGCGCCTTCATCCCCGGGTTGTCGTGGACCGTGTCGAGCGGGTTGCCGTACGAGCCGCAGATAGGCACCAGGGCGAGGCAACGCTCGGGGTGGCGCCGGTGGAACTCGAAGGCGACCTGCACGCCCATCGAGTGGCCGAGAATGACGGCCTGGCGGATCTTCGTCGCCTCCAGGAGGCGGGCGAGGTCGTCGGCGAAGTAGCCGATGCCGGTGCGCTCGGGCTCGGTCGCCAGGCCCGAGCGGCCGTGGCCCCGGTAGTTGAAGCGCAGGATGCGGTGCTGGGGGACCAGGTGCCGGATTAGGTGCTTCCAGGCAAAGCCGGCGCACCCGAGCCCGTCGCACATCACCAGCGCCGGCTCCCCCTCGCCCAGCACCGCGTGCCAGATCTCGGCGCCGTCCTCGGTCCGCAGATAGTCCTCGGTGTAGTAGCGCATCGCCCGAATCCTTCGTCGCCGCTAGAGCAGGCGGCCCAGTGTGGACTGAGGCGCGCCGCAGTTCAATCGTCGCCCGGCCGTCCAGCAGTCAGGCAACGGTCGGCCCTTTTCTTGTCCGGTGCCAACTCGTGTTAAATGCCACACCCATGAAGACTTCGTCGTTCGAAGGCATCTTCGTGGCGCTCGTGCCACAGCGCCAGTCGGCGCTCATCGAGCTGTTGCGGGAGGCCTGCCGCGAGTTCCTCGGTCCACGCGAGCTCAAGTCCTGGAGCATCGAGCTTGGCCAGCTCGCCTCGCCCGCGGGCACGGTCGCCTTTCGGCTGACGCACCCGAGCGAGCCGTTTCCCTGGCGCGACGGGGCGCAGCTCGCCGAGGTGGTCAGCCGCCTGGGGCCGGGACGCTGCTGGGCGATGGCGATGGAGACCCGGCCGCGCGCCGGCGACTCCGAGAGCTGGGCCGAGGGGGTGGTCTACGACCGCGGAGAGCGCGTCGGCTATGAGGAGGCCAGCGGTCCGGACGGGCGCGCCGACCTGCTGGCCTGGTTCGGCGAGCAGCTCGCGCTGTCGGAGAACGAGGTGCACGCGCTGTTCGAGTCGTGCGACCAGGCCGCCGGCGTGCTCGAGGGCGAGGAGCACTTCGACGACGAGATCGACCAGATCCTCTCCCGCGCCCGCGGCGAGTTCGAGCGCTACCGGCGCCTGAAGGACGCGCGCGAGCAGGTCGACGAAGACTGAAGCCCGACCCACACACGCCAGGCGCGGCGGCCAAGCCTCCGGATCCGACGGGCTGGAGCTTGGCGGGGTTATCTGCCAGACTCTCGCGAATTCAAAACGACCCGGGTGGGGAAGCCAGAAAGGACGTATCCCAAACATGAACCCGAGACTTCGCCTACTGCCGATGCTTCTGTCGGCGCTCCTCATTGCCGCCGCCTGCTCGGACGACCCGGAATGCGGCAACGGTATCGTCGAGGAGAACGAGCAATGTGATGACGGAAATGCCGTCGACGGCGACGGCTGCGAAAGCAACTGCACCACCACCCCCAGCGCAACCTGCGGCGACGGCAAGCTCGACCCGGCCGAGCAGTGCGACGACGGCAACAACGTCGACGGCGACGGCTGCGAGTCCAACTGCAAGAAGACCGCTCCGGTGACCTGCGGCGACGGCAAGCTCGACCCCGGCGAGGAGTGCGACGACGGCAACAAGGTCGACGGCGACGGCTGCGAGGCCAACTGCACCAAGACCCCGAGCCCGCTGTGCGGCAACGGCATCAAGGACCCGGGCGAGGAGTGCGACGACGGCAACAAGACGCCGGGCGACGGCTGCGAGAACGACTGCAAGAAGACCCCGAGCGAGCTGTGCGGCAACGGCGTCAAGGACCCGGGCGAGCAGTGCGACGACGGCAACAAGGTCCCCGGTGACGGCTGCGAGAACAACTGCACCAAGACCCCGGTCTGCGGCGACGAGGTGGTCGATCCGAACGAAGAGTGCGATGACGGCAACGCGATCCCGGGCGACGGCTGTGAGCCGAACTGCAAGTTCAGCCCGACCCCGGCCGAGATCGTCGAGTGCGGCGCGCTGCCGGCCACCGGCAACGGGCGCATCTGCGAGCTGACCGCCGGCTCGGGCAAGACGCTGCTCGAGGGCGATATCCTCACCCCGGGCAAGGTCTTCCGAGGCGGCCAGGTGCTCATCGACGAGCAGGGCAAGATCGCCTGTGTCGACTGCGACTGCAGCGCCCAGGCCTCGGGCGCCACCGTCGTCACCTGCCCGGACGCGGTCGTCTCCCCGGGCCTGATCAACGCCCACGACCACATCACCTACGCGAACAACGAGCCCTACGTGGCGTCTTCCGAGAAGGCCAACGAGCGCTTCGAGCACCGCCACGACTGGCGCAAGGGGCTGCGCGGCCACACCAAGATCACCACCAACGGCGGCGCCTCCGGCGCGGTCATCTCCCACCTCGAGCTGCGCTTTGCGATGGGCGGGGCGACCTCCATCGTCGGCTCGGGCTCGGCCCGCGGCCTGCTGCGCAACCTCGACAAGGCCGATGCCCAGGAAGGGCTCAACAAGCCTGCGGTCGACTACGAGACCTTCCCGCTCAAGGACGGCGGCGACGGCACCCTCATCTCCAGTGGCTGCGGCTACGCCGCGTTCGTCACCAGCGACGCGGCCTCCTACGTCCCGCACATCGCCGAGGGCATCGACATCGAGGCGCACAACGAGTTCCTGTGCGTCGAGGGGCTCAACGGCGGCACCGACCTGATGAAGGGCAACGCTGCCTTCATCCACGGCGTCGCGGCGCTGCCCCCGGACACCGCCTGGATGGCGCTCGACGGCACCCACCTCATCTGGTCGCCGCGCACCAACGTGAGCCTCTACGGCGACACCGCGCCGGTCACCCTGTATGCGCGCTCGGGCGCGATCATCGCGCTGGGTACCGACTGGACCCGCTCGGGCTCGAGCAACATGCTGCGCGAGCTCAAGTGCGTCGCCGACCTGAACGAGGTCTACTTCGACAGCTTCTTCAGCGACGAAGAGATCTGGAAGATGCCGACCCTCAACGCGGCCAAGGCCGCGCGCATGGACGATGTCATCGGCGTGCTCGCCAACGGCCGCTTCGCCGACATCGCCGTCTTCCGCAAGAACAACCACGAGGACTTCCGCGCGGTCATCGAGGCGCTGCCCGAGGACGTCGCGCTCGTGCTGCGCGCGGGCAAGGCGCTCTACGGCGAGGACCAGATCGTCGACGGGCTCGCCAACGTCGGCGGCTGCTCGGCCATCGAGGTTTGCGGCGAGGCGAAGAAGGCCTGCACCGCCGAGACCAACAACACCCTGCAGCAGCTCAAGAGCGCCGGCGACCAGTACATCCCGCTCTTCACCTGCGGCGGCGCTCCGGCCAACGAGCCGACCTGCCAGCCGTTCCGCGCCACCTCGGTCAAGGGCTCGACGGTCTACGACGGCTTGCCCAAGGAAGGCGACCAGGACGGCGACGGCATCCCCGATGCCGAGGACAACTGCCCGACCGTCTTCAACCCGATCCGCCCGATGGACAACGGCTTCCAGCCCGACTTCGACCGCGACGGGGTCGGCGACGCCTGCGACCCGTGCCCGCTGTCGGCCGAGAGCGGCAACTGCCCGGTCTTCACCCCCGGCGACTACGATATGGACGGGGTCGCCGACAACATCGACAACTGCTTCTCGGTGCCCAACCCGATGCAAGAGGACCAGGACAGCGACGGCCTCGGCGACGCCTGCGACCCGTGCCCGGAGGCGGCCGGCGCCTGTCCGACGACGATCTACAACGTGAAGAAGAGGCTCGTCTCCACCGGCGACAGCGTCAAGATCACCAACGTGCTCGTGACCGGCGTGGGCGCCGACGGCTACTTCGTGCAGGTGGTGGACGGCGACGCGGGCTTTGCGGGCGCCGACTACTCGGGTGCCTTCGTCTTCGCCAGCGCCGCCGGGGCCAAGCCTGCGGTCGGCGATCGCGTCGACCTCGACCCGGTCAAGGTCGGCGAGTACTACGGCCAGATCCAGCTCAGCAACGCCACCTTCACCGTGAAGAGCTCGGGCAACGCCGCCCCCGCGCCAGTGGTCGTCGCCCCGGCCGAGGTCGCGACCGACGGTGCTCGCGCCGCGGCGCTCGAGGGTGTGGTCGTACAGGTGCAAAACGTGGTCGTGACCAACGCGAATCCGGACACCCAGGACTACGGCGAATTCGTCGTGACCGACGACCTGCGCGTCGATGACTACCTCTACGTGGTCGACCCGCGCCCGTTCATCGGCGACGAGTTCACCTCGCTTTCGGGCGTGCTCACCTACCGAAACAGCAACTCGAAGCTCGAGCCACGCTCGGCCGACGATCTCGAGGAGGCGGCCCCGACCGCGCGCATCGCGGCCATCGAGCCGGCTTTCGGGTACCTGCGCGCCGGTACCGAGGGCGTGCAGACCTTCCCGCAGCCGATGATGCTCAAGCTCGCGCGCGCGATGACGACCGCGACGGTGGTCACCATCACCTCCGACTCGACCGACGTCGTGGTCGTCGACGGCGGCGTCACCGTGCCGGCGAACGCGACCGAGGTTGCCATCACCTTCGATGCGGTCAACGCCAACGCCCTGGTCAACCTGAGCGCCGCGCTCAACGGCACCAGCGCCACCGCCCAGATCCGGGTCCTCGGCGCCACCGAGCAGCCCACGACGCTGGCGATCGCGCCGACGCCGACGCTCGTCGACCCGAGCGCGACGAAGACCTTCACCGTCTCGATCGACGTCCCGGCTCCCGCGGGCGGCTTCATCGTCAACCTCGTGGCCGCTCCGGCCGATGCGGGTACGCTGCCGGCCGAAGTCACGATCGCCGAGAACGCCATGGAGGCGACTTTCGACTTCATCGCCGGGGCGACCGAGCAGGCCGTGGTGATCACTGCGACTCTCGGTGCCCTGAGCGCCGAGGCCGAGGTAGACATCGCCAGCGGGCCGGCCGGCACGCTCATCTTCAGCGAGTACATCGAGGGCTCGAGCAACAACAAGGCGATCGAGGTCTTCAACGGCACCGGCGCGCCGCTCGACCTCTCCGGGTGCACAGTCAAGCTGTTCACCAACGGCGCTACCACCCCGGGTTCGACCTTCAACTTCCCGCAGCAGACGCTGGCAGCCAACGCTGTCTTCTCGATCTGCCACTCCGCGGCGACCTTCACCTGCGACACCGCGCACGGCGTTGCGAACTTCAACGGCGACGACGCGCTCGAGCTCTCCTGCGGCGGTCAGGTGCTCGACGTCTTCGGTCAGGTTGGCTTCGATCCCGGCACCGAGTGGGTCTCGACGGACGGCACGGTCTCGACGCTGAACAAGACCCTGCGGCGCAAGTGCGGCATCGCCCACGGTGACACCAACGGCGCAGACGCCTTCGACCCCGGGGTCGAATGGGACGTCTTCCCGCAGGACGCCTTCGACGGGATCGGCTCGCACAGCTTCGCCTGCCCGTAGAGCCTGCGGGATAGCTCGCTATCCCTGAACGCTGGCCCCGGCGCCCTCCGTGGTGTCGGGGCCTTCTCCTGTCCAAAGCCCTGAGCATGCTCCCACTCGCCCGGCTACCTCTGGCGACGGCGCGACGAGTGCGCGCCATCTTCACCGACGTCGACGGCACCCTCACCACCGACGGCAAGCTGTTGCCCTCGACCTATCGCGCGCTCTGGGACTGGAAACAGGCCGGCGGCCTCGTGGTGCTCGTCACCGGGCGGGCCGCGGGCTGGGCCGAGGCCTTCTTCCGGCTCTGGCCGGTCGACGCGGCGATCGCCGAGAACGGGGGTATCGCCTTCGTGCAGGGCAGGCGTGGACTCGAGCGCGTCTATGCGTTTGCGCCCGAGAAGCTCGAGCGCGAGCGCCGGCGCATGCGGATGGCGGCGACGGCGGTCGAGCGGCAGGTGCCGGGGGCCGCGCTCTCGTCGGACAGTCGCTACACCGAGGTGGACCTCGCCATCGACTACAACGAGGAGCGCCGCCTCGGGTCGAGAGCCGCCGGGGAGATAGAGCGCATCCTGCGGTCGCGCGGCTTCTCGGCCGTGCGCAGCTCGGTGCACGTCAACTTCTGGCCCGGCGACTTCGACAAGCTGAGCACGGCGCGGCTGATCGCCCGGCGGCTGAGGCTGCGGGCCGAAGAGCTCGCCTACATCGGCGACTCCTTCAACGACCAGCCAATGTTCCGGGGCCTGCCGCTCTCCATCGGCGTCGCCAACGTGCGCGACGTGCTCGAGCAGCTCGAGCATCGGCCCGGGTACGTGACCAGAGCCAGAGCAGGGAAGGGCTTCGAGGAGGTGGTGCGAAGCCTGCTGCGAGCCCGCACTCAAGACTCACGACTCAAAACTCCCAACTAGACCATCACCTCCTCGGCCAGCCGCGGCCGGCCATGCCAGCGCATCAGCGAGACGCGCGGCTCGCCGCGCTTGCCGTAGCGCACCAGCGCGTAGTGGCGCTCGGTGCTCTGGCCCAGGTTCTCGAGCGAGAGGTTCACCATCGGCATCCAGGTGCCGAGGTTGACGTAGATGCGCTCGCCGTGGCCGTAGGTGCGCAGCATCGCGGTGTGGGTGTGCCCCATGATCAGCGCGCGCAGGCTCGGGTCGCTCTTGAAGAGCCGCTGCGCGGTGTCCTCGTGGTTGGCGAAGAAGTCGAGCTCGTTCATCAGGAACTTGCCCAGCTTGGTGAACGGCCGGCGCCGGCGCCACAGCGGGCTGACCCGCGCGCGCAGGAAGTAGTAGGCCGAGTTGACCAGGGTGCGCACGGTGAAGCCGGTGTCGATGAGCAGCCCGCCGGCCAGCACCGGCCAGAACGGCTTGACGCGGTCGAGGTAGGGGCGCTCCTCCTTGTACTTGTTGAGCACCTGCAGCACGAACAGGCTTCCCCAGGGCAGGTTCAGGATCGGCTCGGAGAGCTTCTTGTCGAGCACGAGCTGTCGGAAGTCGAGGGCGTTGAGCGCCTCGAACTGCTGCCCGTGGTGGATCTCGACCCCGCCCTCGAGACGGTAGTGGTCGCGGTCGATCACGAAGCTCACCCGCTCGTCCCGATCGTGGCCGACCAGGGTGCGCGTGAACAGCCGGCGCACCTCGGGGAAGACGAGCTCCATGTCGTGGTTGCCCAGCACGTAGGTGATGCGCCGGTTGCCGCGGCGCAGAAAGGCGCGCAGGGCCTCGACCACCTTCGGGTGACCGCGCAGGCACAGCTCGGTCTTGAGCGCGGCGACGCTCTCGGTGATCGCCTCCGGAAACAGGCCGTTGACCGGCACCTTGAGCAGGTCGAAGACATCGCCGTTGAGCACCAGCTCGAGGCCGTCGTCGCCAAACCGCCGGCCCACCCGCGCGAGCAGCGCGGCGAAGTTGTCGTCGTCCCGGAAGTCGTCGAAGAAGTTCGGCCGCCCCTTGGCGTGCCCGGCGCCGATGTGGAGGTCGCTCAGGACCAGGAAGTTGCGCATCTGCATGGCCCCGACTCTACCTCCCGGCGCCGGTGCGAACGAACGGGCCGAAGGAGGGACGAGGTCGATGGAAGGGGGAAGGGATGGACGGCGGAGCTCCAGCTCCGCCCCGTAGGTCCCTCTTCCCGAGGCATGGACGCCGGGTGGACGCCGGGAAACCCCGCGAAGCCCGGTCCAAGCCCGCGCCATCGAGTGGGCCTCGCGCGCCCGTGTTCCCCGATGCCCCGAGCCCAGGGTCACGCGATCACGGGCCGGTCGCTTCCGGTCGCAGGCCGATCTGTCGAGACTTGGCGGCCGCTCGCTCGGCAGGCTGGCTGCTCCGCCCGCGGGCGGGGCAAGCGTCGCGATGATTGAGTCGGGCTGCTGCCAGGTGTTGTAATAGGTCGCCTTTACGACGAAAACCCGGCACCCGCACTCCGCCGACGAGCGCGGAGCCTTTGCGGACGGAGGCCCCTTTGATGAGCGAGCTGATCACCCGGCACATCCGCGACGTGCCCGACTTCCCGAAGCAGGGCATCGTCTTCAAGGACATCACCCCGCTGCTGGCCAGCCCCGAGGCCTTCCAGCACGTGGTCGACTCCTTCACCGAGCGCTACCGCAACCGCGGCATCAAGAAGGTGGTCGCCATCGAGTCGCGCGGCTTCCTCTTCGGCGCTCCGCTCGCCATCGCCCTGGGCGCGGGGCTGGTCATCGTGCGCAAGCCGGGCAAGCTGCCTTGGCAGTGCGTGCGCGAGGAGTACGAGCTCGAATACGGCAGCGACTGCCTCGAGATGCACAGAGACGGCATCGCCGCGGGCGACAAGGCCCTGGTCGTCGACGATCTGCTGGCGACCGGCGGGACCGCCGAGGCGGTCGGCCGGCTCGTCGCGAAGCAGGCAGGCGAGGTCGCCGAGTTCGCCTTCGTCGTCGAGCTGGCCTCCCTGGCCGGCGCCGCGCGCCTGGGCAAAGAGAGGGTCTTCTCGCTGGTGCAGTACTAACCGCCTGCCGTCCGCGCGCGCGCGTCGGGTCCGAGGCTGCGCGCGGGGCGCGAACGAGGTGAGGGAGCTCGCTTGAGTTTCATTGGCTGCTGGCTATGCGGCGGTCGCGGTGAACGTCAGATTGTCATGCGGCCCGGGGGCGTGCCGGATGGCAGGCGCGTCTGCCGGGTGTGCCTGCGCCGGCTGCTTGCCTGGCTGCACTCGCTCCCGGAGACCGACCTCGCCACTTCGGCCGCTGCTCTCTGGGCGGAGAGGCAGCCGGCTGCTGTGCCCGAGGGCGAGGGGTGGCGGGCTGCGGTCCGGGAGGCTTTCACCCGGCGGGTCCGCGAGGCGCTCGGCGCCGAGGACGAGCCGGGCCGGGTTCAGATCTGCATCGCCTACCTCGAGATGAGGATGCCGGGCGAGGCGCTCGAGGCGCTGGCGCGGGTGGCCCCGGAGGCGCTCGACGCGGGGCTGCTCTCCGAACGGATGCTGGCGAGCCTGCTCTCAAGGCTGCTCGACGAGCACGCTCTGGCCGAGGGCGCTCGCGAGCGCATCCAGTCGACGCTCTACCCGGCGGCGTGAAGATGGGTCGAAAAACTCTTCTTCGACTCCGTCCGGCTCGGCTCACCCTGAGCGTAGCTCCCGAGGCGCGCGCGGCGGGAGCGGAGGCGAAGTGCCCCTCGACCTCGGCCTCGCAGGCTCGGCCTGCGCTCGAGCCTCTCGACTTCGCTCGAGGGGACCGAAGGGGGCGGGCCGGGTTCAAGGGGATTTGCCGACACCACTTGAGACCCCGTGCCAGAACGCCGGGCCCGGCAGCCTGGATTGCCGCCCGCACGCCGGGATGCAGCTCGGACGGCAGGGCAGGGGAAGCGGGCATGTCCACATGAACAGGTCTCCGGTCGACAAGGAGCTCATCTTCTGCCTGCAGGCCGTGCAGATGGGCCTCGCCGACTCGCGCACGCTGGTCGACATCGGCCTTGCCTGGAGCCGCGGCGAGGCGCAGAGCCTGCGCGCCGAGCTCATCGAGCGCTGCGCCCTCTCGCCCGAGAAGCTCCAGCTCGTCGATCAGACCGTCGAGCTGATCCTCAGCGCTCACCGGGGCGAGGTGCGCGCCTCGCTCGAGTCGATCGGTGGCGGGCGGGTCCTCGAGAGCCTCGGCGGCACGCTGGAGCCTGCGCCCGCCGAGCCTCAGACAGCGCGGGGCGAGGACGGGTCGAGCCCGGCGGGGCCGACCGACGAGGTGACCCCGGAGCTCGCGGGACGCTATGAGATGCGCGGGGAGCTCGGGCGCGGGGGCATCGGGCGGGTGCTCGCCGCCTTCGACGGGCACGTCGGGCGCGAGATAGCCATCAAGGAGCTGCTCATCGGCGACGGCCGCGGCACCTCGGTCTCGAGCGATCGCACGCTCGCGGCGAGCAGCCGCTTCCTTCGTGAGGCGCGCCTGACCGGCCAGCTCGAGCACCCCTCGATAGTCCCGGTCTACGAGGTCGGCCGCCGCAGCGACGGGACGCTCTACTACGCGATGCGGCTCGTGCGCGGCCGCACCATGGCCGAGGCGATCTCCCAGGCCAAGGGCGTCGAGGAGCGGCTCGGGCTGCTGCCTCACTTCGGCAACCTGTGCTCGGCCATCGCCTACGCCCACAGCCGCGGCGTGCTCCACCGCGACATCAAGCCGCAGAACGTGATGATCGGCGAGTTCGGCGAGACGGTCGTGCTCGACTGGGGCCTGGCCAAGCTCAAGGGGGCCTCGAACAGCGAGGACCGCCGCTTCCTCAAGCAGATGGAGGCGCTCAAGCAGGCCGCGGCCGGCAAGACGGTGATGGGCGAGGCGCTCGGAACGCCCGAGTACATGCCGCCCGAGCAAGCCTGGGGCGAGCTCGACGAGGTCGACGAGCACAGCGACGTCTACTCGCTGGGCGCGGTGCTCTGCGAGATCCTCACCGGCGAGCCGCCGTTCACCGGCGACATGGCCTTCGAGGTCATCGGCAAGGTCCAGGCCTACGGCGAGGGCCGCGAGGAGCTCGCGCCGCTGCTCGACCGCGAGCCGGCCGCCCCCGCCGAGCTCGTCGCCATCGCCGAGAAGGCTCTCGCCCCGCACCCCGATGATCGCTATCCGACCGCCAAGGCCTTGCACGACGACGTCGCCGCGTTCATGGCCGGCAGGCGCGTCGGAGCCTACGAATACAGCGCCTGGGAGCTGGTGCGCCGGCTCGTCGAGCGGCACCGGGCTGCGGCGGGGATGGCAGCCGCGCTGCTCGTGCTGCTCATCGCCGGCTCGGGCCTGCTCGCGAACGCTTGGCGCACCGCGGCCAACGAGCGGGCCGCAGCCCAGGCCAACGAGCGGCTCGCCCACGCCCACCTTGCCGACGGCTACCAGGAGAAGGCCGAGCGGCTGGCCGCCGAGCACGACCTGCTCGGCGCGAAGGTCTTCGCCGCCGCCGCGCTCGTCGAGAGCCCGTTCAACCCGCTGGGGCCCTACTTCGACCCGGAGGTCTCGCAGGCGAAGCTCGAGGAGGGCCAGGCGCAGCTCGCCTCGCTCCAGTCGACGCTGTGGGCCGCCTCCCAGGGGCTGGTGCGCCACCGCGCGCGGCTCGAGCACGAGAGCACCGTGACCGCCTCCGCGCTCTCGCCCGACGGCGAGCTGCTCGCGAGCGGCGACTGGAACGGGCGGGTGACGCTGTGGCAGGTGGCAGACGGCAGGCGGCTGCGCTCCTTCGACCTCGGCGAGGCAGTCTGGGCGCTCGCCTTCTCGGGCGAGGGCGCGCTGCTCGCGGTGGCTTCGGGCAAGTCGGTGCGGCTGTGCGACGCGGCGACCGGCACCGAGGTTCGCGCGCTCGCGCTCTCCGAGCCGGCACGGCAGCTCGCCTTCTCGCCCGACGGCGCGCTGCTCGCCGTCGCCAGCTTCGTCTCGTCAAAGGTGGCGCTGTGGGATCCGGCCAGGGGCGAGCCGGGACAGGCGGTAGATCTGGGCGCCGAGGGCCGCATCACCGAGCTCGCCTTTGCTGCAGACTCGAGCACGCTCGTCGTCGCTGGGCCGAAGAACGCGGTCTGGCTCTGGGACGTGCGCCGGCGCAAGCTCCTCCGAACGCTCGAGGGCCATGGCGACCGGCTCCACGGCATCGAGCTGTCGCCCGATGGGCGCTTCCTCGCCACCATGGGCGCCGACAAAGCGCTGCGCTTGTGGGGCCTGCCCGAGGGCAACCTGCTCGACACCGTCTCGCTCGGCTTCGCCTCGCGCTACTTCGCGGTCCACTTCGGCAGCGAGGGCGCGCTGCGCGCGGCGCTGGCGCGCGAGCAGGAGGGCGTCGACCTCATCGACCTGAAGAGCGGTCACAAGCTCGGCGAAGTGCGCGGGCACCGGGGCGTCGTGCGCGGCCTGCTGATGACGCCCGACGGCAAGACGCTGGCGACCTACGGGCTCGACAGCCGGATCAACCTCTGGTCCCTCTCCGGCGCGAGCGAGCATCGCGTCTACTCGCACCAGCGCGGCGTGCGCCAGGCTGTCGTCTCGGATGACGGGCGCACGCTGGTGACCGAGGGGGGCGGCCTTGTCCTCTGGGATTTGCGGGCGGGCACGCGCCTTGAGCTCCCCGAGATCGGCAGCGCGAGCGGGCGGCTCTCCATCTCGCTCACGCCGGACGGCCGCCAGCTCGCCGCGGTCGATCGCGCGGGGCTGAGCCTGGTCGATCTGCGCGAGCGCAAACTGCTCTGGTCGGCGCCGACGGGCGGGTCGCGGGCAGTCATCTCCCCGGCCGGCTGGATGGCCGTGGCGCGGCCGGAAGAGGGCTTGATCGAGCTGCTCGACGTCGCGACGGGCGGTTCGAGGGGGGGGCTGAAGAGCTCGACGGGCCGGATCTTGGCGCTGGCGGCCTCGCCGGACGGGCGCCTGCTCGCGGGCGCAGGGCAGGGCAAGGGGACCGAGGTCTGGGAGGTCGCTGGGGCGCAGAAGGTCGCCAGCCTCACTTCCGAGGAGGAGGCGATCGTGGCGCTCGCGTTCTCCCCGGACGGCAGCCGGCTCGCCTGCGGTGGGGGCACTGGGGCGATCGAGCTGTGGGACCTGAGGGCCGGCACGCAGTCGGCCACGCTCGACGGGCACACGGGCGGCGTTCGCAGCCTCGACTTCTCGCCCGACGGCACGCTGCTGGCGAGCGCCGGGTCGACCGACGGCGAGGTGCGCCTGTGGGACTCGAAGCAGGCCCGCCTCGTCCAGATCTTCCGCCCCACCGGCGGCAGTCGCACCGTCGCCTTCGCCGACGGCCGGACCCTGGTCTTCGGCGCCGGCTCGGACGTGCTCGTCGTGCCGCTCGCGCTCGAGCTGTGGCGCATCGAGCCCGCCAAGCTGCTCGAGGAGGCCGAGCGCGAAGCGGCGATGCGCCTGACCGGCTTCTCGCTGAGCGGCGAATAGTCGCGAACGCGCTGCCGCCCGGTAGATAATCGCCGGCACAAGAGGCCATGAGCACGAGAGTCGCCGGGGTTGAGCCAGGTTTTTCCGGTCACCCCGACGAGCAACTGTCTTGAAGCTCTGGAGCCAGAGCCCCGGTCACCCCGAGCGAAGGCCGAGCTTGCGAGGCCGAAGTCGAGGGGCTTCGACTCCGCTCGGACCGAACCGGTAGACGCCTCGGCGGCCCGAGGCGCAACTCTCGACGGACCAAGGACGGCAACGGCGATGAGCAGCCAAAGGATCGAAGAGCTGGAGAACCGCGTTCGCCTGCTCGAGGACGAGCTGGCGCGTTTGAGGCACTCGGCGGGCTTTACCATCGCTGCCGGCGCGCCGATGGGGCTGCCGGGCACCATCGCCCAGAGCGGCTCGGTCGTGGGGATCGAGGAGATGATCGCCACGGTCGATCGCGAGGGGCGCCTCGCCTTCCTCAACGGGCCGATGGCCACCTTCCTCGGCGTCGAGGACAGGAAGGAGGCGAGCGGGCAGCCGCTCGCAGCGCTCGATCACACGGCGCTGGGCGCAGGGTTCGTCGGCGGCATCGTCGACGGCGCCCGCGGCGCCCGCGAGCCCTGGGTCGTCGAGCGCGAGTGCCCCGAGCTCGACCCGGGGCTCCTGCCCGGACCCCGCGGCAGGGCGCGCCCGCAGACCGCGCCGGTGCTGCGCATCGTGGCGACGGCCAAAGGCGGCAGCGTGACCCTGGTGATGCAGGACGTCACCGAGATCAAGTGGCTCGAGCGCAACTTTGCCCGCTGCGTCTCGCCCGAGGTGCTGGTGCGCATGTACCAGACGCCCGAGGGCGACTTCCTCACGCCGGAGCGGCGCGAGATCAGCGTGCTGTTCGCCGACCTGCGCGGCTTTACGCGGATGAGCAACGCGATCTCTCCGGAGGAGGTCCACCTGGCCATCAACTCCTTCCTCGCCGAGATGGTGGCGGCGGTGGAGAAGTTCGGCGGCACGGTCGACAAGTTCGTCGGCGACGAGGTGATGGCGCTCTTCGGCGCGCCGCTGCCCCAGCAGGACCACGCGCTGCGCAGCCTGCTGTGCGCGGCGGAGATGCACGCGCGCCATGCGCGCTGGGCCGAGGCGCGCAGCGCCGCAGACAAGCCGGGCTTGGGGCTTGGCGTCGGCGTCGCCACTGGGCCGGTGGTCGTTGGCAACGTCGGGACCCCGCAGCGGCTCGAGTACACCGCGCTCGGCCACACGGTGAACCTGGGCGCGCGGCTGTGCGGGGACGCGGCGGCCGGCGAGATCCTCACCACGGCGCGCACCTACGAGGCGACGCGCGCGGTGCTCAAGGGCGGGCTCACCGACCTGGTCGACATTCCGCATCTGCGCTTCGAGTCGGCGGGCATGCGCCAGTTCAAGAACGTGCTCGAACCGGTCGAGGTGATCCGCGCCCGCAGGGCTTGAGCGCCGCGCGAGTCGCGCTCAACGCAGCCGTCGCTTGAATCCGGGTGAACGGGGACGAGGTCGAGCGGGCGCGGCAGGGGCGCCTCGTCGCTTCGGATCGCGCTTCGGCCGTGCGGAGGAGGAACCTGCAGCCTTCCGGTCGCCTCTCTGCAGCCGCGAGCCCCTCGCACCCAGCCTTCCGGTCGCCTCTCTGCAGCCGCGAGCCCCCCGCACCCAGCCTTCCGGTCGCCTCTCTGCAGCCGCGAGCCCCCCGCACCCAGCCTTCCGGTCGCCTCTCTGCAGCCGCGAGCCCCCGCACCCAGCCTTCCGGTCGCTCCTGCGCAGCTACGAACCACCCTTTGTAAGCTTCTGGCAGCCTATTCCGCAGCGGTGACAGCGCCCGTCCTCCGGTTTCGGTTTCGCCAGCAATGCCCTTGCGAGACCCGGCCCGGCGCCCCCGGTGGCCTGAGCGCATCGAAGGCCGAGGTTTGAGCCCCCGCATGCAGGCGGCGTTGTCGTGCCGCCGGGGCCTCTGCGCTGCAGCAAGGTGGCGAGCAACAGGTCGGGCGCGCGTGCGCCGCGCTGTTCGCCCTTTCCCGACCCGTCGGTGAGTCAACACCTTTATCGGTGACGGGCCTCGGACTCCGGGAGGTGAAGCCCTATGGCCGAGCAGCACAAGCCGAGCGAATCGGTGACGGAAGTGGTCGACCACATCTTCGAGCTGCCGTTCGACGCCCAGCTCGGCATCCTGCGCACGATAGCGCCGCAGATCATCGGATGCCTGCAGGGCGAGCAGCGGGAAGGCTTCGTGCGCGACCTCGAAGAGGAGATCGCGAACGTCGCGCGCGGCGGGCCGCCCTACGACGTGCGTCCCGACAAGCCGAGCCACATGAGACCGCCCGAGGAGCAACCGGGTGCCTGAGAGGGATTCGAGCGATGGCCGAAGAGCTGAAGGGCCCTGAGAAGAAGAAGGGGACGGTGAGCGCGCGCGAGGCAGCGGCGATGGAGGACGAGCTGTTCCGGCGCGAGCAGGAGGAGAAGGCCAGGAAGGCCGAGGCGCCCGAGAAGGAAGGCGGCGCGGGCGCGCTGCAGGGTGACTGACCGCGCGCGAGGGGAGGGAGCAATGCAGAACAGGCGGGACATACCCGAGGAGCCGAGGGTCGGCACCGGTGAGACCGAGAGCGAAGTGCTCGACCACATCTACCGGCTCCCCTACGAGCTGCAGCACGAGGTGCTCATCGCGCTCGCGCCGAGGATCCTCGGTCGCTTGGAAGAGGAGCAGCGCGAGCGCTTCGTGGATGAGCTGAGAAAGGCTCCGATAGTCGAGCAGAAGCTCTCGCGGCCCGCGCCGAGCGGAGAGCCGCCCGAGGACCCGGCCGTGGTCATCGGAGACGTGCTGCGCCAGTCGTTCGGTGAGCAGCTCCGGCTCTGGGGCCTGATAGCGCCGCGCATCCTCGCTGACCTCGAGGGGCACGAGCGCACGGTCTTCATCCAAAGGCTCGAGCGCGAGATAGACAAGGCGTTCGCCGGCGACACCGCGCTCGAGGAGCACCCTATCGCCTGACGGGGCTCAGCCTGGGATCGACGGTCGGCCCGAAGTCGGGCCGACTGACGCCGCTGGGGGTGAGCTCCTGCGGCGCCCGCGGTCGCCTCCAGGCGCGCCCTCGTTGCCCGATCGCCAGCCTTCGTGCTGGCCCGGCTCGATCACGGGAGTGCGCGCAATCTCGGAGAGCCTGAGCGGCGATTTCAAAAGCAGCAGAACGCGTATTCGGTGAGCCGGGTGGCGCCTACTGCTTCCGGTCCTTGGGCCGATAGAAGCGCCGCAAGAAGACCGGGTTCTCCTCGGCGAAGAGCAGCCCCGCGACCCGGTCGGCCTCGGCGATGAAGCAGCGCTCGAACCAGCAGAGCAGCGGCGAGACCTTGCCTGGGCTGCCCGTGGTCTCGTAGTTCGCGCACCCGCACCAGTACATGCACCTGGGGCGCAGCTCGCAGGCGGCGCACTCCGGGTCGCAGGAGCTCTTGGCCTCCACCATCGCGTCGCGCCGGGCGAGGTCGAGGCCGCGGTCGAGATCGCCGATGCAGACCTCGGAGTTGGGGTCGTCCTGGCGCACCAGCCGGTCGCAGGGATAGATGCGGCCGGTGGGCGAGACGGCGATCTCTTCGACGCCGAAGGGACACGCGACGCGCTCGGAGCTGCCGGGCACGACGTGGGTCACGATCTTTCCGTTGAGCGGGTCGAGCCGGACGTCCTCTCCGGCGCGCAGGCGAGCGACGTAGCGGTCGCCGAGGTCCGCGAGCGCGGCCTCGAACCGATCGCAGGCGTCCTCCTCCCAGTCGCCCAGGTAGTTGGGGGCGAAGTAGATGTGCGGGACCTTGAGGTCCATCAGGTACTCGAAGCTGTCGCCGAGCAGGTGCACGGTGCGCGGATCGATGACGCTGATGACGCGCAACGCAAAGCCCGCCTCGAGCAGTTGGCGCACGTGGGAGTCGACCTTGCGGTGGGACGAGTTGCCGTTCGGAAAGCGGCGGGTCGTGTCCTGGGCCTCGGCGACCCCGTCGAAGCTCACCTGCACGTTGAAGTCGTGGCGGCGCAGGAAATCGAGGCGCCGGCTGTCGAGCAGGGTGCCGTTGGTGGACAAGGAGAGGAAGAGCCGCTTCTCGCGCTTTCGCGCCTCGGCGGCCGCGTAGTCGACCGCCTTCTCCATCAGCTCGATCTCGAGCAGCGGCTCGCCGCCGAAGAACGAGAGCAGCAGATAGCCCTTCTTCGAGTTGTCGAGGCCGAAGTCGATGGCGCGGCGGGCGATGTCCCAGGGCATCCGGCGATCGAATTCCTGACCGTTGTAGCAGTAGACGCAGCGCAGGTTGCAACGGTGGTTGACGAACAGGCTGACCTTCATTCCGCGCTTTGCTCCTCGGCCGCGTCCATAGTCGGCGCAGCACCCGGCGACCGTTATCCCGAAGCTGCGCTCCTCCAAATCAGTTGGGGCGGATGCTAGCACGCGTGCTCGCCTGGTATCGGCACAGCCGCGCGCTGCCCTCTGTGCCAACGTGCGTGAGACACCGACCCCACTCGCAATTACTGTAGGAC
>ENA-UOOR01001177-UOOR01001177.1-fermentation-metagenome-genome-assembly--contig:-NODE-1177-length-32329-cov-4.062775_pt1 | contig 32329 bp, 29 predicted proteins | sample MGYA00245780_ERZ724029 | MGnify/ENA primary metagenome ERZ724029 (study PRJEB28704, sample SAMN03018315) | fermentation metagenome | biome: anthropogenic terrestrial biome; feature: soil; material... | reverse complement strand
GTGAGCGTCTTTTCCGCCACCGTGGCATAGAGGGCCTTTCCGGTGATCTCGTATGCCAGCAAATATGCCATGGCAAGAAGGGCGTTGTCATACAGCATTTTCTCAAAATGAGGCGCCAGCCAGTACCTGTCAGTAGAATACCGGGAGAATCCAAAGCCGATATGGTCGAAAATCCCGCCCCGATACATCTGTCGCAGGGTCTTCTCGGCCATGTCCGGAGCCGCATAAAGCAAAAACATGAGATTGTGCGCGGCGGGAAATTTCGGGGCGGTCCCGAAGCCGCCGTATTCCCTGTCAAACCCGCGCCGGAAAACTGCCACGGCTGCGTCCCAGGGCACAGCCTCCGCCGTGCTCTCCAAATCCTCTTTTTTGCTCAGCACCCGGGATATTTCCTCGCCGCTTTGCAGCAGAACCTGCCTGTCCCGGGCCCACTTTTCCCCGATGACGTCCAGAATCTGCAAAAAGTGCCTCTTGGGGAAATAAGTTCCCGCAAAAAACGGCTTCTGCTCACAGGTCATAAAAATACTGGTGGGCCATCCGCCGCCCCCTGTGAAGGCTTGGCAGACGCGCATATAGATATTGTCGATATCCGGGCGCTCTTCCCTGTCCACCTTAACGGCCACAAAGCGCTTGTTCAGCATCTCGGCGACCTGCGCATCCTCGAAGCTTTCCCGCTCCATCACATGGCACCAGTGGCAAGTAGAATAGCCGATACTGAGAAATATCGGCTTTTCTTCCTCTTCGGCTTTTTTGAAGGCCGCCTCCCCCCATGGATACCAGTTAACGGGATTGTGCGCATGCTGCCGGAGATATGGGCTGGTCTCGTTGATCAGCATATTGGTATTTCTCATCTTATCACCCACAACTGATTCTCTGCATTTATCCCGATATTATGTTTTTTCCCCTCCCTTTTTGCCTCGCTCCAAATAATTCCGCTCCGCCCAGTCCCAGTTAACCACGCGGAACCAGCTGTCGATATAGTCTCCGCGCTTGTTGTAATGCTTCAGATAATACGCATGCTCCCATACGTCGATATTCAATATGGGATAAAGGCAATTTCCCAGCGGGGTATCCTGATTTGCTGTAGTAACGATCCTCAGCCTGCCGTTAAGGTCCGACATCAACCAGGCGTAGCCTGATCCGAACACGGACATTGCCGCCGCTTTGAAGGCTTCTCTAAACTTTTCGAAACTCCCGTACGTCCCTTCAATGGCCTTTTCCAGACACCCGGAAGGCTGCGCATGAGCTGGATTTCGCAGTCCCGCAAAATAGAACCGATGGTTGTATACCTCTCCGGCATTGTTCCGTATCTGAGTGCCCAGAGGATTCGGCAGCCTGCACGCCATCATGATGAGCTGCTCCAGGGAGGCCTTCTGAAGCCCGGGATTTTTGCTCAGGGCGGCGTTCAGATTATCCACATATGCCTGAAGGTGCCTGTTGTAATGCAGTTCCATGGTTTTTGCGTCGATATATGGCTCAAGGGAATTAAACGCATAGGGAAGCGGCGTATTTTCGAATTCGTAACAATCGCTGCGCCGGTGATTCATAAACATTCCTCCTGTCACAATAAAATATGTTTTTCCCGGAAAAATGTGACCGTTTTTGCCTGTACTGTTCTTCCAATATGAAAATAACGGAAACATATTGTTTGACGTTTGCCCAAAACCATGTTATATTATAACATGCACGGAAAATGAGTCCGCATTTTATAAAACTGAATATTCGCTGAATCCAGAAATGGAATGGGAGAACCAACTTTTGGGGTGAATCATGACTTGTTCATGTAAGGCAACTTCCTGCCCGAACCCGTCAGCTAATCTCGTAAGCGTTGTAATGGAAGAAACTTATGCACTAATGCTATTAGTCATATGCTTTTTAGAACGCTGCAGATTTTTTATCTGCAGCGTTTTTATCCTGATTGCCTTCCTTGCGTGTTTCCCGCCGCCGGATTCGCTCCGTCATCCTTAGGTGCCGGACCCTGTGGCGGCGTTATTTTTTTTGGGCCGCGCACCGGGCATAATAGAACATATACTGCTGGGCAAGGCCGGCGTACGGCCCCAGGGAATCCGGCCTGAAATCGTTGCCGAACTGCTCTTTCAGGACGCGCTTGATCCAAACATCCACCGGGAAAACATCCATACGGTGCATTCCGAAAAGCAGAGCGCAGTTGGCAACCTTATCTCCGACCCCGGGAAGCTTCTTCAGCTCGGCGCGGGCCTCGTCGCACGGCAGCGCCGAAACGGCGTCCAGCGCCACATCGCCCGCGGCCACTGCCCTGGCTGCCGAAAGGATGTACCGGGCGCGGTAGCCGCTGTGAAGGGGCGCAAGCGCCTCCTCCGTCAGGACCGCGATCCGTTCCGCCGCCGGAAAGGAATAATAGGTTTCCCCGCAGTGCGCGATTTTTTCGCCGAACAGGGTACAAAGCTTCTCGGTGATGGCTTTGATTCTTGGAATATTATTGCACTGGGATATGATAAAGCTGCACAGAGCCTCCCACGGCTCCTGGCGCAGGATGCGTATGCCGCGCCCGAAATTCACGCATTCGCTCAGATAACGGCCGGACGCGATGCTGGCCCTTGCCATGTCATAGTCCGTGGAGAGGTCGAAGTATTCCGACCAAAACCCGAGCTCTTCTTCCGGCGCGTCTATGTATACCGTCCCGGCCTCCTCCCAGACTCTGGCGGCGCGCCCCCGGGCGACGCCGGCATATACGCCGTCCGGGCCGGCGTTCCAGCGGAAGCATTGCCCGCATTCCAGCGTTTTGGCAATATCCAGATCGGAAGCGGAACAAAGGCGCATCCGCGCCGCGCTGCATGATTTCGGCATAATACCCCCCTGATTTTATAAAAAGATATCTTATTATAGACGTAAATCCGATTTATTTCAACCCGCCGGGCAACTGACGCGGGGAAAACTTGAGGTGAAATGGTCAATATACTTTCAGAAAGGATGATATAGCATGAGTTGGCAGGAAGAATTGAAGAAAAGCATCAGGAAGGCGGCGGAGCTTATCGCGGTACTTGGTCTTTCGCCTGAAGATGAGGCGCGGTACGCGAGGCTGATCGATCAATACCCGATGATGATAACGCCTTATTATCTGTCCCTCGCGGATCTTTCGAACCCCGAGGACCCGATAAGAAAGATGTGCATTCCTTCATTCGATGAGTTGGATTCCGAGGGCAGTCTTGATACAAGCGGTGAGGCGGACAACACCGTTCTTAACGGAGTCCAGCATAAATATAAACCGACGGCCCTCATGCTTTCAACCAATCAATGCGCCATGTACTGCCGCCATTGCTTCCGCAGGCGTATGGTCGGCCTTTCTAATGATGAACTGAACAAACGCGTGGACGAGGCGGTGAACTATCTCAAACAGCATACCGAGGTTTCAAACATTCTCATTTCAGGCGGAGACCCGCTCGTGAACCCAACCCAGATTATCGGGCGTTACCTCCATGACCTGACCCGGATAGATCACCTGGATTTTATCCGGTTCGGTTCCAGAATCCCCGTTACCTTACCCGAGCGCATATATGGGGACAATGAGCTGCTGGATCTTTTTGCCCAGTACGCCGATAAAAAGGCGATCAGCGTCGTTACTCAGTTCAATCATCCGCGGGAATTGACTGAGGAATCGCTGAAGGCCATCCGCGCGCTGACCGGGCGGGGCGTTACCGTCAAGAATCAGATCGTGCTCCTCCAGGGCGTGAACAGCGATCCTGAGGTTCTGTCGGAACTTCTGAAGGGGCTGACCCGATTTAACATAGCGCCCTATTATATTTTCCAGTGCAGGCCGGTTTCCGGCGTCAAGGGCCGCTTCCAGATCCCCCTGCTCGATGGCTGCGATATTGTGGATAAAGCGAAAGCCAAACAGAACGGATTTGGAAAGAGTTTACGCTATGCCATGAGCCATCCTCTGGGAAAGATCGAGATCATCGGCAGGCTTCCGGACGGCGAAATGATTTTTAAATTCCATCAAAACAAATATCCGGAAGACTCCGCCCGGATATTCACCCGGCGCTTGTCCCCTGCCGACACTTGGCTTGACGGCGATCTGAACGGCGTCTGAAAAGCTTCCGCATATAAAAAATAACCCCCGCCGGTTCTCCGGCGGGGTTATCTTTTAATAGGACCGCTTGTTCTTATTCTTACGCGCGGCCTCGGATTTTTTGCGACGTTTCACGCTGGGGCTCTGGTAATATTCCTTTTTCCTCAGGTCGGACATAACCCCGGCCTTTGCACAGCTGCGCTTGAAGCGTTTGAGTGCGTTATCCAGCGACTCGTTCTCTTTAACGTAGATTTCAGACATTTTATTCCCTCCCTCCAAATACGCCTTTCGGCGCTGTAGGGGCCTTTTTAAACCCGTTAGCATTAGCATTATAAAGTCTGCCAACGCCAATGTCAAGCAAAAGTCATTTTGCAGGCCTTACTATAATGTTTACAAGTTTATTTTTAATCACAATCGTTTTGATAATAGCCATCCCATCCGTAAATCTGGAAACCCGCTCCTCCGCCAGCGCCGTATCCACCACCTGATTTTCGGCGCAATCCACAGGAATTATAACCGTGGCGCGAAGCTTTCCGTTGACTTGGACCGCGATTTCCACTTCTTCATCCCGCAGTTTGCTCTCATCATATTGCGGCCAGCTCTGCCGGCAGGCCATCCCGCCGAAGCCCTGAAGTTCCCAAAGCTCCTCGCAAATATGTGGGGCAAATGGCGACAGCAAAGTCAGAAGCACCCTGGCGTCGCCCCTGGAAGGAGCATGCTCCGCAAGCCGGTTCACCAGCGTCATCAGGGCGGCGATTGCCGTGTTGAACTTCATACTCTCGATATCGTCCCCGACTTTTTTAATCGCCTGATGCACGGCCTTCTCATTTATCTCGGAAATGGCGTCCTCACCGCCGATCCGGTTTTCCGCCAGATTCCACACCCGGTCAAGAAAGCGCTTGCAGCCCTTCACCGCACTGTCCGACCAGGGGGCGGACTTCTCAAAGTCGCCGATGAACATGATATAAAGCCGCAGAGTGTCCGCCCCGTACTTTTCGACGATGTCATTGGGGTTAATAACGTTCCCCCTGGACTTTGACATTTTCTCGCCGCTCTCCCCCAGGATCATGCCGTGGCTGGTGCGTTTCTGGTACGGCTCCTTGGTGGGCACGATGCCGATATCATAAAGAAACTTATGCCAAAACCGGCTGTAAAGCAGGTGCAGTGTCGTATGCTCCATGCCTCCGTTATACCAATCCACCGGTGACCAGTAGTCGATCGCTTCCCTGGACGCCAGCTCATGGTCGTTCTTCGGGTCCATATACCGAATAAAATACCACGACGACCCCGCCCAGTTCGGCATTGTGTCTGTCTCGTGCTCGGCCGGCCCTCCGCACTTTGGGCAAGTGCAGGCCACCCAATCCCGCATGTGGGCCAGGGGGCTTTCGCCGTTATCTGTAGGCTCATAGCTCTTTACGTCCGGGAGAAGCAGCGGCAGATCCTTTTCATCCATGGGCACCCAGCCGCATTTCGGGCAATTGATGATGGGGATCGGCTCCCCCCAGTAACGCTGGCGGGAGAAGACCCAGTCGCGCAGCTTGAAGTTGACCTTCTCCCTGCCCAGGCCCTTGTCCTCCAGCCATTTGGTCATGGTCGCAATCGCGTCCTTTACACGCATACCATTTAGAAAACCCGAGTTGACCATGATCCCCGTATCGTCCTTCAGAACAAAGGCTTCCTTGGTGATATCCCCGCCTTCCACAACCTCAATAATCGGCAGGCCAAACTTTGTGGCAAACTCCCAGTCCCTCTGGTCATGCCCCGGCACACCCATGACGGCGCCGGTTCCATATGTTGCAAGAACATAGTCGGAAATGAAGATAGGCATATCGCCGCCGGTAACTGGGTTAACCGCTGTCACGCCACAGAGCCTGATCCCGGTCTTCTCCTTTTGCAGCTCGGTGCGCTCAAAATCGGATTTTTTAGAGGCCGCGGCCTGATACGCACGAACCTCGCCGCTGTTTTTCAGCAGCGGCGCCCATTTTTCAAGCAGGGCGTGCTCCGGAGAAACCACCATATAAGTCGTACCGAAAAGCGTATCCGGACGGGTGGTGAAAACCGTCATCACGTCTCCCGCGGAAGTTTTGAAGTCCACCTCCGCACCCGTGGAACGGCCGATCCAGTTGCGCTGCTGTATCTTGACGCGCTCAATATAATCCACGTCCTCCAGATCGTCCAGAAGCCGCTGGGCATACTGGGTAATTCCCAGCATCCACTGGCTTTTTTCTTTCTTGATAACCTCTCCGCCGCATCGCTCGCAGACACCGTTCACAACTTCCTCGTTTGCCAGAACGATCTTACAGGACGTGCACCAGTTGACCGGCATGGAAGCTTTATAGGCCAGTCCGTGCTTATACATCTGGAGGAAGATCCATTGGGTCCATTTGTAATAGTCCGGGTCTGTAGTGTCCACGCAGCGATCCCAGTCGAAGCTGTAGCCCAGCATCTTAAGCTGCGCCGTAAACCTGGCAATGTTGCGCTGCGTTACGTCGCGGGGGTGCATATGGTTTTTGATGGCATAGTTTTCCGTAGGCAGGCCAAAGGCGTCGAAACCGATGGGAAAAAGTACGTTGTAGCCCTCCATGCGCCGTTTGCGGGCAACAATATCCATTGCGGTGTAGGGCCGCGGGTGGCCCACATGAAGCCCCTCCCCCGAAGGGTAGGGAAATTCCACCAGCGGAAAAAACTTCGGACGGCTGTCTCCGGTCTTAGCCGCGTAGACCTTGTCCTCAAGCCATTTTTTCTGCCACTTCTTTTCAATCCGAATATAATCGTATGTCATGTCATTTTCTCCCTGCTGAATAGTATTATCCGGTTTGGCCCCTTAGCAGGGGCCGGGCAGGGATGAGGGCAGAATGACCTCCGCATCGCTCCAGAGACGCTCAAGATTATAAAACGCCCTCGTCTCCTGGAGAAAGATATGAACGACGATGCAGCCAAAGTCCAGCAGGACCCATCCGCCCGCCCGGTAACCTTCCCGGCGGAGGGGCGGCTCTCCCATTTTGGAAAGCACGCTGTCTACCTCGTCGGATAGTGTCTTGATATGCGTGGTTGAATTTGCGGTGCAAAGGACAAAATAGTCGGCAATTACGGTCAGCTCGCCGGTGCGGAGCAGTTTGATGTCTTTGCCCTTTTTGTCTTCCAGCGCGTTCACAGCCGCCTCAGCAAGCTGCGCCGGTGTATAGTTTATCATTTTTCCACCGTCCTTACGGAGTATAGTGTTTAAAGGAGCCTATCCCGCCGCGGATATATCCCTGGGTAGCATAGACGCTTATCCCATCGCTGTACAGCATGTCGATGTTCGCACGGGTAATGTCCGACGCAAACGGGTTTAGGGATTCGTTTATCATGGCGAGCCATTCGTCTATATAGGGGAAGCAGTACCCTTCCCCGTAAAGGCTGCCCCAATAATTGGCAGGCAGCGTTTGAAACGTAATGTCTTCGGAATCCAGCTTCAAAAATTCCTTCGCATAGAATCCAAGATTTCTGGCCGTGACGTTTGTCGTCACGTTTTCTTCGTATATGGCCGCGATTTTGCCCAGGTTCGGAATATTGCCCAGAGACAACATCTGTTTCGCCAGAGCCATCAGCAGATCATGCTGCACCTGTATCCGGTCGATATCGCCGCCGGCATAGGTGTTTTTACCGTCGTTGCTGTAACGGAACCGCATCACCTTGACGGCGTCCTCACCGCTGAGCAGTTGGTAACCGGCCTTGATATGGATATACAGCTCCTGATCCGGGGCGTCCCAGTCCATATCGATGGGAACATCGAACCACACCCCGCCTATCGCGTCCACCAGCTGGGCGCATACCTCAACATCCACAAGGGCATAGCTGTCTACCCTGTAGCCAAGGAGATCTTCGAACACGTCCAGCAGGGCGGCCATACCGTCCTTGCCGTTATTGACGCAGGCGGGATAGACATAGTTTATCTTTTTTACATCATAGGCGGTGTTCACAAGCGTATCGCGCGGGATGCTGACCAGATTCAGCTTTCCATCCGCCGTATCCAGCATCCCCACCAGTATCGTGTCGGTGCTTCCCGAAATCACGTCCGTTCCGACAATGGCAAAGGTATACGTACCGTCCCGGCGGCCGGAAGTCACTGCCTGTACGGGAGCCTCGGCGTCAATCGGCTGCTCCGTATCCTCCGGCTTCGGCGTCCCCTCCGTACCGTCCCCGGGGGAATTGGTCGAGCCGGGGTTTGCCGGCGTGTTGATATTGATTTCCGGCGGGGTGACCCATATCTGAAAAGCCACATAAGCGCCGGCTAAAATCAGTGCGATGACGCCCAAGGCGGTCAGTGTCCGCCGCATCCAGCGCCGTGTTCCGCGCTTTTCCGCTTCCGCGGTATATTCCTCCGGGGAAACCCCCGGATCCTTGCCGTATTGGGTATCCTGATCGCTGTTTATGGTTCCGTGCCCGGAGTCGTGCTTTGCCGCGCCGGAAACATGCCTGCCGTTTCGTTTGCCCCCAAAGAGCTGCATTTGGATTTCCTTTCTATTCCGCGGCGGTTTCTGCAGCGCCCTCATAGTATTCCAGCGCGCTGACTGTGGCGCCATGGGGCCGGACATCATAAGCGCGCAGGTCTTTTAAGCTGAGCTTCAGCCCCAGCGCCATCGCCTCGTCAATATTGGTATAAGAGAGCCGGCGCAGACTTTCCAGTTCCTCAAAGTCCCTGTTCGGCTCGATGTAATCCGCCAGATAAATGATTTTCTCCAGAAGCGCCATAGCAGGCCTTCCTGTGGTATGCCACCGGATAGCGTCATATATGTCGTCAGGTATCCCAAACAGATCCCTGGCCAGCGCCGCCCCGGTCCGCGCATGGAGGAGCTTCGCGCTTTCCGCCTCAAGGCTGTCGACAATAATACCATATTTTCCACACAATAGCAACTGCTCGGAAAGCACTAATTTCTTGGTGATGTCATGCAAAATCGCGGCTTCCGCAGCCGAATCCGCGTCCGCCCCCCAGCGCCGGGCCAGGGAAACGGCCTGCGCCTCGCAGCCTTTTACATGGGCTATTCTGCCCGGTTTCAGCATCCCGTAAGCATGTTCGCGCAGCCATGAAAACTGGGGTTTAGCCCCGTAATCGCGGGTTTTAATGATCCGCCCATAGACCTCCGGCGCCAGCACATCGGCGCCGGAGCGGGCGCGGAGCAGCTCACGCAGCTGGGAGGATGACATGGGCAGGGGCGGCGAATCCACAAACAGCACATTTGCCCCGTATTCTTCACGCAGATATGCCGAATATTCCGATATCTCCCGCGAATCCCCGTCTTCCCTGGACAATGCGGCCACAGTCACATTATTAAGCAGCCAGCGAAAACGGTTCCACTTCTCAAAATACAGCAGCATATCGGTGCCGACAATGAGGATAATATCCGCTCCGGGATAGGCTGCCTGAAGCTGAGCTACGGTATCCGCCGTATAACTTTCTCCGCTCCTGAGGATTTCGATATCCGACACCTCGGCCTCCGGCATGGCCGAAAAGGCCAGCCGGGTCAGATACAGGCGCTCTTCCGGCCCGGGGCTGCACGCAGGCAGCGCCTTATGGGGCGGATCGGCGGCAGGTATAACGATAAGTTTGTCCGGGCGCAGGGCCTCGCAGGCTGCCCGGGCGGCCCTGACATGGCCCGGATGCGGCGGATTGAAGCTTCCGCCGAATACGGCTATCCTCATTTTCCTTTATCCTTGACAAGTTCTATTTTAGGCTCTTTTTCATTCCGCTTATACAAAACAAATTTACTTCCGATCACCTGTACCTGCTCGGCCTTGCAGGCGGCGGAGAGCATGTCGCAGGCTTCCCGTGCCGTGAGCATCGTATTTCCCAGCACGCGCCCCTTGACAAGTTCCCTGGCTGCCAGGGCGTCCCGCATCTGGGTAATCACATTGCCCGTTATTCCGTCCTTCCCGATTTGGATAATCGTATCCTCCGCGGCAGCCATTCCGCGCAGCTGTGCTCTCTGTTTACTTGTGAGCATGGTAATTCCTCAATTCCTCAGCAAATTCCCGCAGCGCCCTGCCGCGGTGTGAAATGGCGTTCTTTTCTTCAGGGGTGAGCTCCGCCATTGTTTTTGCGCAGCCCTCCGGTACAAACAGCGCATCGTAGCCAAACCCGTTTTCTCCGCGCATTTCCCGGGCAATCGTCCCCTCGCAGGCGCCCCTGGCGCGGAGAACGTCCCCATTGGGAAAAACGCAGCATATGGCCGAAACAAAGCGCCCCTGCCGGTTAGTCTCCGCCCTGAGCCTGGACAGGAGAAACAGGCGGCGGTTCAGATCCGTGTCGTCGTGACTGCCCGTATATCTGGCCGAGCGCACACCCGGCTCCCCACCAAGGGCGTCCACCTCCAAACCGGAATCATCCGCCACGGCCGGCATACCGGTGGCCCGCATGATGGCTTCGGCTTTCAGAAAGGCGTTTTCTTCAAAGGTTTCGCCGGTCTCCTCCACCTCGAAATCGCAGCCGGCCTCCCGCTGAGAAATAAGCGTTATCCCACTGCCCGCCAGGATTTCGCCGAATTCCCGCAGCTTGTTTTCGTTGTTTGAAGCCAGAATCAGCGTCATGACAGCAGCGCCTCCGAAAACGCCCGTGGCTCGAAGGGCATCAGGTCGGCCACGCCCTCGCCAACGCCGATATATTTTACCGGAAGGCCCAGCTCCTTGGCGATGGCGAAAACGATCCCGCCCTTAGCCGTTCCGTCCAGCTTAGTCAGCACCACGCCTGTAAGGCCGGTCGTCTGGGCAAACTGCTTGGCCTGGATCAGTCCATTCTGGCCTGTGGTGGCGTCAATCACCAACAGAGTCTCGATATCCGCCTCCGGCAGCTCCCTGGAGACAATTCGACGGATCTTGGCCAGCTCGTTCATCAGATTCTGCTTATTATGGAGCCTGCCGGCGGTGTCGATGATGGCAATGTCGGTATGCCTGGCCTTTGCGGCGGCAAGGGCGTCGAAAACCACGGCCCCGGGATCGGCGCCCTCGCCGTGCTTCACGATCTCGGCGCCGGCGCGCTCCGCCCAAATTGTCAGCTGCTCGGCGGCGGCGGCCCGAAAGGTATCCCCGGCCGCCAGCAGGACTTTCTTTCCCTCTCCGGTGAACCGGGCGGCAAGCTTGCCGATCGTGGTGGTCTTCCCCACCCCGTTGACGCCTACAACCAAAACCACAGACGGCCTGGTTTCAAGCTTTAGCGTAAAATCTCCCACCGAGAGCATTTCCGCCAGAATATCCGCAAGCGCCTGCCTGACCTCATCAGCGCCGATCAGGCGCTTGGCGCGCACCGCCTCCTGAAGGCGCTCTACCGCCTCCCCGGCGGTTTCGATCCCGGCGTCCGCCAGGATCAGCGATTCCTCCAGTTCCTCGTAAAACGCCTCGTTCCCTCCGGTAAATTCGGCAAATGCGCTGCCTATTTGCCGCCTTGTTTTTTCAAGTCCCTGTCTGATCTTATCAAAAAAACCCATCAGCTTTCCTCACCCAAGTATTTTTCAGTCTCCGCAAGGTCAAGCTCGATGACCTTGGAAATCCCTTTTTCCTGCATGGTAACGCCGTACAGCTCGTCCGCCTCCTCCATCGTTCCCCGGCGATGGGTAATGACGATAAACTGCGTTTTCCCCGAAATTTTCCGGAGGTGCTCGGCAAACCTTACCACGTTGGACTCGTCCAGCGCGGCTTCTATTTCGTCCATAACGCAAAATGGCGTCGGCCGGACCTTGATGATGGCGAAATAAAGGGCGATCGCTACGAAGGCCATCTCCCCGCCGGAGAGCAGGCTGATGGTGGACAACGCCTTGCCCGGCGGCTGAACCCGGATGTCGATCCCGCATTCCAGCACATTTTCCGGGTCTTCCATGACCAGCTCCGCCCGCCCGCCGCCGAACAGCTCGGTAAATGTCTCGCCGAAGCTTTTGTTGATGCTGGCGAATTCCCGGATGAAAATTGTCTTCATCTCGCCGGTGATATCATGTATTATGCCCAGAAGCTCTCGGCGCGCCTTCTCCACATCGTCCCGCTGGGAGGTGAGAAATTCATACCGCTCGCTGACCCGGGCATATTCGTCGATAGCGCCCAGGTTCGGGTTCCCCAAGGCGCCGATCTGCCTTCTTAGCTCTGATATGCAGCGGTTTGCCTGGGCCGTGTTCTCCACGGGCTGCCTCACCGCCTGGGCGGCGCTGTGGCTCAACTGATACCCATCCCAGAGCTTGTCGATGAGCTGCTTTTCCTCCATATCCGCGGCCAGTTTCTTTTGCTCCAGCCTGGCGCAAGCCCGCTCCATCTCCAGAAGCGCCGCGTTTTTTTCCTGGACCTGCCTGTCCGTGCGCGTGCGCTGTCCCTCGAAAGCCAGCTTTCTTTCGGTCATGGCGGCAATTTCGCCCTTCATTTTTTCCGCTGCGGCTGATAGCTGGCAAAGCCGGGACTCTTTTTCTTCCAGCGCTTTCATAAAGCTGTCCGTGCCGGCCTCGATTTCCCGGGCAGCGGCAGCCCGACTGTCCAGATCCCCGCAGACACCGCGCCGCAAAAGCTCCAGCTCGGCCGCGGCGTTTTCATTTGCGCGGCGTTCGGCGGCCAGGGAAGCCTGTTCATTTTTTATGGCCTGCAAATCCTCCGTGGCCAGTTCAAGCTGGCAGCGCCCGGCGGACAGCTCCCGCTTCAGATCCTCCGCCCGGGCCGAAAGCGCGGCGCACTTTTCCGCGATTGCCCCACGCCCGGCTCTGAGTTTTTCCAGCTCGTTGGCTCTGGAGAGAATCCCCGTTCCCCTGGCGGCGCTTCCGCCCGTCATAGAGCCGCCGGCATGGATCAGCTGCCCGTCCAGGCTGACGATCCGCACCCGCCCGCCCCTTTTCCGGGATATGGCGATGGCCTCCGCAAGGGTCTCGGCTACCAGAGTGCGCCCGAGAAGGTTTTCCATAATATTTCTATATCCCGGCTCGAATTCCACCAAGTCGGCCGCAAGGCCCAAACACCCTTCGTCCTCGCCCGGAATATGGTCCAGCCGGCTGCCACGCATCGTGTCCAGGGGGAGAAATGTCCCCCTTCCGCAGTCCCTGCGTTTGAGCAGCTCTATGGCCGCCCGCCCGTCCGTCTGGGTGTCCACGACAATGTGCTGTATCGCCGCGCCCAGCGCGGTTTCAATCGCCAGAGCACAGCGCTCGTCGGCACGTATCAGTTCGGCAACTGTGCCGCGTATTCCCTTCAGCGCACCGTGGCGCGCCTCGCGCATCACGGTTTTTACGGCCTTGCCGAAGCCCTCGTATTCCTTTTCCATCTCCGCCAGCATGGCGATTCGGGAATCGGCGCTGCGCAGGGCGACAATCTGCTTAGTCAGCGCGTCGCTCATCGACTCTGACGCTTCCTCCCGGTTCCGGATTCGCAGCCTGTGCCCTTCGATAACGTTCCGGGCGGCGGCCTCGGTCTTTTCCAGCTCACCGGCCCGGGCGTCGATCTGGCCGATGCGCGCCCTTTTAGCCTCAATCTGCCCGGCAATTTCACCTTCCCGGGCTTTCTGATCCTCGATCTGGACGCGGATCTGCTCCACACGCTCGGCGCTGTTTTTCATATTGGCCCGGAGCACTGCCGCAGCGGACTCGCACTCCGCCGCGGCAGACTCGGTTTTTGAAAGCCGGGCGCGCATGTTCTCGGCCTCTATGTCCTTTTCCCGCATGACGCGAGACAGATTCTCGCTTTGGGCATAAAGCGAGTTAAGGGCGGACTTGGCGGCCTCCAGACCGGCTCTGGAGGCTTCATAGTCCCGATCCACCGATTCCGCCTGCCCCCGCAGCCTGTCCAGCCCCTGCATCCACAGTGACACCTCGGCCTGCCGCAGCTCATCCCGCAGAACAAGATAGCGCTTCGCCGTTTCCGCCTGAGCCTTCAGCGGCTCCACCTGATACTGGAGCTCGTCGATTTTATCGTTTATGCGCAGCAGGTTTTCATCGGTGCGCTTGAGTTTTCGCTCAGACTCCTCCTTGCGATAGCGGTAGCGGGAAATCCCCGCCGCCTCCTCCAGCACCTCCCGGCGTTCCTCGCTCTTTCCGGATACGATCTCCGCTATCCGGCCCTGGCCAATGATGGAATATCCGTCCCGTCCAAGTCCCGTGTCCATGAGCAGCTCATAAACGTCCCTGAGACGGACGGCCTCGCGGTTAATATAGTACTCGCTTTCGCCGCCGCGGTAATACCTGCGGGTTATGGTCACTTCCTCGGAATCATTTTCAAGGATTCCTGCCGAATTATCAATAACCAGCGACACCTGCGCGAAGCCCATGGAGCCTCTGGCCGCCGTACCGCTGAAAATCACGTCCTGCATCTTTCCGCCGCGCAGCGTCTTGGTGCTCTGTTCGCCCATGACCCAGAGGATGGCGTCGGCAATATTCGATTTGCCCGAGCCGTTTGGGCCGACGATCGCTGTCACGTCACGGTTGAAGGTCAGCCGAGTCTTTTCCGGGAATGACTTAAATCCCTGAATTTCCAGCGCCTTTAAATACAATATCTCTACCTCGCCCAGTGAAAATCAAATGAAGAATGTACCCTACAGCATATTACAAAGTCGTCGGTTTTGCAACGGAAAGTATCGTGACCGAGTCATTTTCCGCATCCGTCCCAGCAATCTTCAGGGACCTGAGGAAAAACTGCGCGCGCAGTTCGTTTTTGTTGCATCCTCGCTGTCCGACCATCTGCGAAACGTACCTTCGGCCGATGCCGATCACCACGTCGCTGCCGGGCGCAACACCTGCCAAAAGCGCCTGCGCCCTGTGCCGCAGAATCCGCCCCCGCACAAGCTCGCCCAGCGCCGGGTGGTACGCGCCGCCGGCGGCGTCTCCTCCGGAAAGGTCATCCGTAGGATTAAGTCCCAGCCTGATGATTGGTATGCCGGCCGCCTGAAACACCGGGACGATACGGGCGCAGACGCATACCGCGTCCTCAACCGTATGCTCCGCGTATTCCCCTCTGCTCCAAAGATCGTAAAGCACAGTGTCCCGAACAATGACCGTGGGATAAATCCTGACGCCGTCCGGGGAAAGGGCGGCAATTTGAACGGCAGTGTCCACATCCCGATCCTCCGAGGAGCCCGGAAGCCCCGTCATCATTTGAAGGATCAGGCCGAACCCCGCGTCTTTGATCAGCCGGGCGGCGTTAACCACATCTGCCGCCGTATGGCCGCGGCCGGCCTGCGCCAGCACCGCGTCACACATGGACTGCGCGCCCAGCTCTATGGTCTCGACCCCATAGCGCTTCAGGCGCAGGAGCGTTTCCCCGTCGATGGCGTCGGGCCTTGTGGACAGGCGCAGGGAAGTGATAAATCCGCTGTACAGATATGGCTGCGCGGCGGCAAGAAGCGCCTCCTGCTCAGGAACCGGGATGGCCGTAAAACTTCCCCCGTAAAACGCCAATTGCCGCTTTGTCCCCTCCGGGGCCAGAGCGGCCGCTTCTTCTATGGTTTTTTTCACATCTCCGGCTTCCGCGGGCCTGAGGCTGCCGGATATACGCCGCTGGTTGCAGAATACGCAGGCGTTCGGGCAGCCGCAATGAGGCACAAAAATGGGAATTATGCTGTTCCTGGCGCTCATTTTTCCAGCTTCTCCAGAGCCTGCCCGGCGGCCGACTGTTCCGCCTCCTTCTTGGTTCGGCCGGCCCCTTTGCCGATCGGCTGACCGTTCAGCTTCACCATGGCCGTAAACAGTTTGTAGTGATCTGGCCCCGACTCATCCAAAAGCTCATAGGTAAGCACCTGTCCGCTTTTTTTCTGAACAAACTCCTGGAGACGCGTCTTGCTGTCCACGCCCGCATAGCGATTGTCCTCGCCGGCATCGCAGGTGATGTGGGCCAAAATGAAGGCTCGCGCCGTCTCATACCCGCCGTCCAGATACAGTGCGGCGATCAGCGCTTCAACCGCGTCGGCCAGAATAGAGGGACGGCTGCGCCCCCCGGTATGTTCCTCGCCTTTCCCCAGGCGGATAGCCGCGCCCAGGTTCAGGTCAATGGCCACCTTATAAAGGCTCTCCTCGCAGACCAGCTGCGCGCGCAGCCGTGTCATCCGCCCCTCGGGCATATCGGGAAATCGTTCAAAGAGGGTTGACGCAACGACAAGGCCAAGCACCGAATCCCCCAAAAACTCCAGGCGTTCGTTGCTGTCGCAGCTGATCGCGCGGTTTTCGTTGGTATATGAGCTATGTGTCAGGGCGTTGCAGAGCAACGCCCTGTCTTTAAATTTGTAATTTAACTTGTTTTGAAGACAGTCCAAACCGATATCCCTTTCCCGAACAAGGGCTGCAGCTCATCAGGACTCAGCCGATGGCGCCCTCGACATAATCGACCAGATCGCCGATGGTAAGAATCTTCTGGAGATCCTCTTCAGCCACCTCAGGTATTGAAAACTCCTCCTCAACCGACATGGTCAGCTCAACAATATCCAAAGAATCCGCGCTCAGCGTGTCGATAAACGCCGTGCTTCTTGAAAGTGAATCGGCGTCAACAGCAAACTGCTCCGCCACAAGTTCAATGATTTTTTTCTCAATCATGATTATTCCTCCGCTCCCGACGCCGCCGTGACAGGCAGGCGCATATATTCAATATTGCTTTCTATTTCTGTGATCACGTCTGCATGGCAAAATTCCATGGCCTGGCGTATCGCGCTGAATATGGCCTCCTCCCTGGAAGATCCGTGGGCTTTAATCACCGGCTTTGTTATCCCCAGAAGAGCCGTACCGCCCACCTGGTTCACGTCCAGGATTTTTTTGAGTGCCGTCACATCCTGCCGTACAATCATCGCCGCCAGCTTGTTTTTCGCGCTGGATGCAAAGACGTTTTTCAAGCCGTCGATGATGAACTTTGCAACCCCCTCGCAGGTTTTGAGGAGAATGTTTCCGGAAAAGCCGTCCGTAACCAAAACGTCCACATCCCCGGTAAGGGTTTGGGAGGCCTCCACATTTCCAACGAAGTTTATCCGACCTTCGTCCCCGGCTTTTTTGAGAAGTGCAAAAGCCTGCTTTTGGAGCTCCCCGCCCTTGTGTGTCTCGGTGCCGTTATTAAGCAGCCCAACGCGGGGGTTATAGCAGCCCAGGATCTTTCGGGCGTATAAGCTCCCCATAAAAGCAAACTGCAGAAGATATTCCGCCGTGCATTCCACATTTGCGCCGCAGTCGATCAGCACCGTACCCCGCCGGCCGTTGGGAAGCACCGGGGCCAGAGCCGCCCGGCGAATTCCCCGCACTCTTTTCACCGTCAGCGTGGCGCCGGTAAGAAGCACGCCCGTGCTTCCCGCCGAGACCATCGCGTCCCCTTCGCCGTCCCGCAGCATCCTGAGCGCAACTGACATGGACGAATCCTTTTTCCGGCGGGTGGCGAAACTGGGGTCGTCATCCATGGTCACAACCTCCCGGGCATCCACCACCTGAATATCCTGCTCCCCCTCCGCGTCAAGGCAGCGCCGGATCTCTTCTTTTTTACCTACGAGCACGATCTCGGCGCCGAGCCCGCGCTTTGCCATAACCGCACCCTTGACAATTGCGTCAGGCGCGTTGTCTCCGCCCATGGCGTCAATGATGATCCTCATATTGAGAAGACCTCCTTTTTGAGCAGTGCCGCTATTATCTCCAGTGAACGCGCAGATATCTCCGCATTCTTATTTCGTTTGCCTTTCACCCGGTATCCCAGCGGCGTAATGATGCCGAAATTAATGTTCATCGGCTGAAATTCCACAACGCTGCCGCCTGAAACATATTGCGCCAGGGCGCCGATTGCCGTTTCCTGCGGAAAGTCCAGCGGCGGAAGCCCGCGGATCCGGGCCGCGGTTTCCAACCCGACCAGCATCCCCGAGGCTGTGGATTCCACATAGCCTTCCACGCCGGTTATCTGACCCGCGAAGCTAATGCGCGGCTGCACCCTGAGCCTGTAGTAAGAATCCAGCAGCCGCGGTGAGTCCAGATACGTGTTCCTGTGCATAACGCCATAGCGGACGAATTCAGCCCCGGCCAGGGCGGGAACCATGGAAAACACCCGCTTCTGCTCTCCAAATGCCAGGTGGGTTTGAAATCCGACAAGATTATACAACGTACCTTCCGCATTGTCACGCCTAAGTTGCACGACGGCGTAATCTTCTTTTCCGGTGCGCGGATTCACCAGCCCGACAGGCTTCATCGGGCCATAGCGCAACGTATCCTCTCCCCTGCGCGCCATCACCTCAACAGGCATGCATCCCTCAAAAACGCCGGCGTCCTCAAAGCCCTTGGCAGGAGCCTCCCTTGCCGTGCGAAGCTCGGCTATAAAGGCTGTATATTCCTCCCGGGTCATCGGGCAGTTAACATAATCCGGCGTCCCCTTGCCATAGCGGCTGGCAAAATAGGCGCTTTCCATATCTACGCTCTCAAGGGTTATGATAGGAGCCACGGCATCGTAAAAATGCAGATCGGAGTCGGGGCAAATTGCGTCTATCCGTTCCGCCAGGGCGCCGTCGGTAAGGGGGCCGGTGGCGATCACGACCTCTCCGTCCGGTATGTCGGACGCTTCCGCCGCAATAATTTCAATATCAGGATTTCCCCGCAGTTTTTCCGTAATATATCGGGCGAACCCCTCCCGGTCGACTGCCAGAGCGCCGCCGGCCGCCACGCGGTTTTGATCCGCGCTTTCCATAATCAGGGAGCCGAGCCGCCTCAACTCTTCCTTCAGCAGCCCCACCGCGTTGGTCAGCTCGTCGCTCCGCAGGGAGTTTGAGCAGACCAGCTCGCCAAAATATGGCAAAGTATGCGCAGGCGTCAACTTTTCCGGCTTCATCTCTATCAGGCGGACTTTGATTCCCCTTGCGGCCAGCTGCCAGGCGCATTCGCTCCCGGCTAGCCCCGCGCCGATCACAGTCACGTCATATCTCATGTCTTCGTCTTCTTTTTTGCGGCGGTCTTATTTTCTTCCCGGCCGCCGGCCTGTTCGTTCTGTTCCTTGTCCGCCCCGTCCCCTTCGGCTGGTTTTGTCTTCTTTTTATAGCCTCGCTCATCTTCCGGCAGGAAGCTCTTGCACGCCTCGTTTACGCAGAAGGCCTTGCGCTGCCCTCTCCCCGAACGCTTGAAAAGGGTTTTGCCGCAGTCCGGGCATACATCCTTTGTCGGCACGTCCCATGTCATAAAGCCGCAGTCCTTACCACGCTCACAGGCATAGAACGTATAACCGTTTTTCGAGGTGCGCTTTAGTATCCTGACGCCGCATTTCGGGCATTTCCCGGGCATTTCAATCACTATGGGCTTTGTAAAACTGCATTCCGGATATCCCGGGCAGGCGAGAAATCGCCCAAAACGGCCGGATTTGACCACAAGGTTCTTGCCGCAGATCGGGCAGATCTCGTCGGTTACTTCGTCAGGAATTTTTATATGCTCGCCTTCCAGCGCTTTCTCGGCTTCGCTGAGTTCTTTATCGAAAACCTGATAGAAGTCGTAAAGGACTGCCCGCCAATCGCTGGCGCCTTCCTCTATTTTATCCAGATCGTCCTCCATACGCGCGGTAAACCGCATATCCACAATGTCGGAAAATCTTTCCTCCATCAGGGTAGTGACCACCTCGCCAAGGGGAGTCGGCCTGAGATACTTGCCCTCTTTGACAACATATTCACGGCTTGTAATAGTGGTGATTGTGGGTGCGTAAGTTGAAGGGCGCCCGATTCGCTTCTCCTCCATCGCCCTGATCAGCGTAGCTTCCGTATACCGGGCCGGCGGCTGCGTGAACTGCTGTTCGCTGCTCAGTTTTTTCAGGCTGACTTCTTCACCTTCATTGAGATTTGGCAAAGGCTTTTTCAGATCAGCCGTCTCTTCGTCCCGTGCTTCCTCATAGACCGCCGTATACCCGGCAAATTTCTGCTCGGAAAAGTTTGCGCGGAAAACATATCCTGCGCTCACGGTATCAATCGCCACATTATTATACACGGCGTTGGCCATCTGGCTGGCTGTGAAGCGCCCCCAGATCAGCCTGTAAAGCCTGTACTGCTCCTGAGTCAGATCCTTTCTCACCTGTTCGGGGGATAATTCGACATCCGTCGGACGGATCGCCTCGTGGGCGTCCTGCGCCCCGGAGCGGCTCTTGTATACGCGCGGCGAGCCAGGATAATACTCCGCGCCATACTGCCTGATGATGTAGTCCTTCGCGTACTGAAGCGCCTCGTTTGAAAGCCGCAGCGAATCGGTCCTCATATATGTGATGAGGCCTATGGTCCCATGCCCCGCCACATCCACGCCCTCGTAGAGCTGCTGCGCAATGGACATGGTGCGTCTCGGCGTCATGCCCAGGCGCCTGGAAGCCTCCTGCTGAAGTGTCGAGGTAATGAAAGGCGGTGACGGACTGCGCTGTTTTTCACCCCGCTTGACGCTTTTAATGATAAACGGCTTGCCTTCTATGGCGGAAATGACCGCATTGGTTTCCGCCTCGCTCTTCAGCTCCTTTTTACCCTCTTCAGTTCCGAAAAACCTGGCCGTAAAGTCGCCTTCCCCGACAATTCGTGACAAGACCGCGTCCAGATGCCAGTATTCCTCGCTGACAAAGCTGCGGATATCCCTTTCCCGCTCCACCACCATGCGGGTGGCCACGGACTGGACGCGCCCGGCGGAAAGACCCCGTTTAACTTTTTTCCACAGAAGGGGGGAAAGTTTATAGCCCACAATCCTGTCAAGGATACGCCGCGCCTGCTGCGCGTTGACCAGCGCCTCGTCTATATCCCGGGGGTTCCCGATGCTGTCTTTGACAACCTTTTTCGTAATCTCATTGAATGTAACCCGCCTGGCCTTCTCGTCGGGAAGTCCCAAAAGCTCCTTCAGATGCCAGGAAATCGCCTCGCCCTCCCGGTCCGGGTCAGTGGCGAGATAAACCATCCCGGCTGATTTTGAGCGCTTTTTCAGGTCGGAAATCACATCTTCGCGTCCCTTTACTGGGATATATTGCGGTATAAACCCCGCCTCGATATCCACGCCCATTTTACTTTTGGGCAGATCGCGCAGATGACCCATGGACGCCACAACTTCATATTGATCTCCCAAATATTTTTCGATTGTCCGCGCCTTGGCCGGTGATTCAACTATGACCAGGTTCGTCTTCGTTTTCGCCATTAAGATAGATCCTCACTTACGTTTGATATTCAATGTAAACCGCTTGCCGCTGCCCTGGGTGATAAAGCCGGTAATCTGCAGCATTGTCAGATCGGCAAGGACCGCTGCCGCTGGAAGCCCCGTAAGCTCTATTATGTCATCCACATGCATATCTGAGCCGTTCATCACGGATATGATTTGAAGCTGTGCCTGTGTAAGTCCTTCCATTTGCTTCTTCAAGCCAATATATGACACGTCATTTTCCTTGTCAATTGTTTTTTTCTCCGCCGGCTCACGCAGCTTCAGGAAGCCTTTCCCTGTTTCCGTCTGACTTTCTTCGGACATGGCCGGCCCATCCGGGGCTACGGCCGCTTCCTGATCCTTTGGCATCCGCGTCTTTTCCAGGCCGGGATTCCGCAGCCTTCCGGGAAACCTGTCCTCAAATTCGCCCAGCACATCCCAGCCGCCGGTAACCGGCGCCGCCCCCTCTTTCAAAAGGGTATTCGATCCCGCGCCCGTGGTGGAATCCGCGTTGGAGGGAACCGCAAAAATCTCCTTTCCCTGCTCGACCGCTTCATCCGCAAACAGGATTGCGCCGCTTTTATCCGGCGCCTCCACCACTACGACGGCTACGGACAACCCGGCCGTCACACGGTTGCGCGCCCGGAAATTTGAGGCATGGCCCCGGGCTCCCGGCGGATATTCGCTGATCACCGCCCCGGCCGCCTCGGCGTCCCGGGCCAGGGACCCCCCGTAATCCGAATCAATCGCGCTTCCGAGCACGCCTATGCAGGAACCGCCCGCCAAAAGCGCGCCCCGCGCCCCGGCAGCATCAATTCCCGCCGTCAGGCCCGATACCACCAGACCGCCGCACTTGGTGATTTCATACCCGATTCGCGTCGCCATCTTAATGCCGTATGGGGTGGCTTTTCTGGTGCCGACGATGGCTACGGCCGCTTCCTCATCCACGGCAGGCAGCCTCCCCCTGACATAGATCACCGCCGGAGGGTCAAATATGTTTGCAAGGCGGCGGGGATATGCCGCATCCTGCATGGTGATAGCTGTGACGCCCTTTTCCCCGCAGAGATCGATGATCCGCATGGCCGCGTCAAGGCGTTTATCCTCCAGCGCGCGGCATTCCGATTCCTCTACCCCTACAAGCGTCATATATTCGCCGCGCTGTGCGAAATATACCTCCCTGGGACCTCCGTAACGGTTAAGCAGCAGGGTTTTGATCCGGGGCCTTACCCCGCTGAGGGCAGAAAGCCAAAGCCAGTATTTTAATTCCGACACGCCGACGCCCCCTCAAATTATTTTTTCCGAACCATTTCCCACATTACGATGGTTGCCGCCATGGCCGCATTCAGGGATTCACTCCAGGGCGCCATGGGGATCACAATGCTTTTATCGCACAGGGAAAGTAGGCCTTCCGAAAGGCCTGAGCCCTCGTTTCCAATGGCCACCGCGGCGCCGGCAAGAGACACGGCGCGGATATCCTCGGCCCCTTCCCGCAGCGCCGCGCCGAAAAGGCGAAGCCCCCGGCTTGAAAGAAACCCGTGAAGCTCGTCCAGGCCGATTCTGACAACCGGCTGCCGGAACACCGCGCCCATTGTCCCGCGCACCGTGCGCGGCGAATACAGATCGGCGCAGTCGCCGACAAGCGCCACCACGTCCACCCCCAGCGCATCAGCGGCGCGGATGACGGTGCCCACGTTTCCCGGATCCTGCACATTTTCCAGAACAATGACCCTGCCCGGCCTGTTCGGCACCCGAATCTCCGGTATGCCGACCGTGAATACCGGGCCCGGGCTGTTCTTTAAGGCAGATGCATATTCCACAAGCGCCGGCGGTGCAACATAGGCCGAGGCCCCAGCCGGCGGCACGATATCTTCCACCCCCAGAACCGAAGTCACCCGCATTCCGGATGAAACGGCCTCATGGAGCAGCTTTTCCCCGTCACAGACGAATTCCCCGCATTCCCTGCGGTAATCCCCATCCGCCGCTAAACGGCGGATATGGACAATATACTGGTTTTTTCTTGAACTGATTTTCTCCATAAGCACCAAAGCTGTGGCTGGAATATCTCCCAGCCACAGCAGTCACGTTATTCGGTGGGTTTCATTGTGGGGAACAAAATTACATCCCTGATGGATGAACTGTTTGTCAGCAGCATAACCGCCCTGTCTATCCCGATCCCCATACCGCCGGTGGGGGGCATCCCGTATTCCAGCGCCGTAATAAAATCCTCGTCCATCATACCGGCCTCTTCATCGCCGCCTTCCCGCATTTCCACCTGTTTCATGAAGCGGGCCCGCTGATCAATAGGATCATTCAGCTCGGAAAAGGCATTGGCCATCTCGCAGCCGCCGATGAAAAGCTCAAACCGCTCCGTAAGGCGCGGATCGGCGGGCGAACGCTTTGTCAGCGGAGAGACCTCCACCGGATACATGGTGATGAAAGTCGGCTGGACCAGAAGCGCCTCAACTTTTTGGTCGAAACTCTCATAGAGTGCGTTCCCCCAGGTTTCCGGGACGTCTTTCATGTCCACCCCGATGCTTTTTGCCAGCGCCACGGCATCCTCAGGCTCCGAGACAGCCATAAAATCCGCTCCGGTATGCCGCTGCACGGCTTCCGCCATCGTCAGGCGCGCCCATCCGGGTGAAAGGTCGATTTCATTGCCCAGCCACGCCATCTGATAGCCGCCGCATATGGTCTCCGCCGCCCCGGTGAATATCCCCTCGGCAATGTCCATCATGCCGTGAAAATCCGTATACGCCTCATAAAGCTCGATTGTGGTGAACTCCGGATTGTGCTTCGTATCCATGCCTTCGTTGCGGAAAATCCGGCCAATCTCGTAGACCCGCTCGATCCCACCGACGATCAGCCGCTTCAGGTTCAGCTCTGTGGCTATACGCAGGTATAGATCCAGATTCAGCGTATTATGATGGGTGATAAACGGCCGGGCAGTAGCGCCGCCCGATATGGTGTTCAAAACGGGCGTCTCCACTTCCATATAGCCGCGGCCGTCCAGATACCTGCGGACTAAGGAGATAAAGCGGCTGCGGATTTCAAAGGCCCGGCGCACCTCCGGATTCATGATGAGATCGAGATACCGCTGACGGTAGCGCGTCTCCCTATCCGTAAGTCCGTGGTACTTTTCCGGCAGCGGCCTGAGGGATTTTGACAGCAGGCACAGCTTTTTGCAATGGACTGAGACTTCGCCCATGCGGGTCATAAAAACGAATCCCCCCGCGCCGATGATGTCCCCGATATCCATCTTCCTGAACTCTGAAAACACCTCTTCGCCCACGTCGTTCTGCCGGACATAGATCTGCATTCTGCCCTTATCGTCGCGGATGTCCGCAAAGATCGCCTTGCCCATACCCCGCTTGGCCATAATACGGCCGGCCACAGCCACATCCTTGTTATCAAACGTTTCAAACCCGGACTTTATTTCCTCTGTCCAGGCTGTCCGATTAAATTTTGTTTCGGCAAAGGGGTCCCGCCCCTCCTCCTGAAGCTTCGCCAGCTTGTCCCTGCGTATCTGTAAAATCTCTGAAAGGCTGCTTTCTTCATTCAAAGCAATCCCGTTATTTTCTTCACTCATGTACTTCTCCGATTATAGATATTCTACGGTGAGGATCCGAAATTTCATCGTACCCGCCGGCGCTTCAAAAGTGACCTCGTCCCCCTCGCGGCTGCCCAGCAGCACCCGGCCAAGAGGGCTTTCCTCGGAAATTCTGCCGAACATAGGATTGGCCTCCTGGGACCCGACGATCTGGTATGATTCCTCGGTTTCATCCGATAGGTCAAGAATTTTGACTCTGCTGCCGATAGCCACGGCGTCATGGGTAACATCGGCGATTTCAATGATCTCCGCATTCTCGACCAGCGCCCGCAGTTCGGCGATTTTTGAATAGAGCTTTCCCTGTTCTGTCTTCGCCTCGTCATATTCGCTGTTCTCGGAGAGGTCGCCGAACGACCGCGCCTCCTTGATCAGTTCGGATACTTCTTTCTCTCTGACGGTTTCAAGATAATTGAGCTCTTCCTTGATTTCATCAAGTCGCTCCTTACTCATTTTATATTTATTTTCGGCAACCATGTTGTCCTTCCTCTCACCATATATTAAAACTATTCAAAGTATTTTTGTAATTATAGAGATATTTTCCAACACTGTCAACTACTTTGACAAAACTGCCGAAATGGCCGCTTCCATCTGGGCGTCGCCCGTTTCCGTCATCTCAGCCGTAACATCCGGCGTGATCCCGCCCTGTTTTGAAAGGTCGACCCGGGAGGGCGTGAGGTACTCATTGCTTGACACATGCACGGCGCTGCCGTCGGACAGCTCAAGTGTGATCTGGCTGCGGGCCTTTCCTGTGGTTTGCGTTCCCACAACTACCGCCCAATCGAAGTCCGACAGGGCGGCCGCGAAAAACTCCGCGGCGGAATAGCTGTCTGAATTGACGAGCACCGCCATGGGAACCTCAATGCAAATATTATCGCTCTTGGTAACGGTTTCTTCCCCCGCCTCATTTACTGAAACAAAGATATCCCCCTCCGGAAGCAGATAATCCAATATTTTAATCAGCTCGGACAGCAGCCCGCCGGGATTTGATCTGACGTCGAACACAAAGCGGGAGGCCCCCTGGGCAAGCAGATCGTCTACGGCCGCTATGGCCCCGCTGCCCGCACCCGATTCGAAATTCGATATGGCGATATACCCTACCCCATTGTCAAGCAGCCGGTAAGATACGGGCTTCGTATAGATAATCGTGCAGTCTATCTCCACGTCCCGGGTTTCGTTTCCGCTTTTGATCGTGACGGTTACGGATTCGTCGAGATGGGAGCGTATCAGTGTCCTGACCTCGCTTACCGTCATGCCTGAGACGGATTCCCCGTCCACCGCCAGCATGATCTCCCCGGCCTTGACCCCCGCGGCCTCCGCCGGCGATCCGGCCGTGACCGCGTTAATGAGAAAGCCGCCGCTCGCCTCGTCTTCCTGAATGGTAACCCCGATACCCGCGTATTCGTTAGCGGAATAAAGCTGATACGCCTCATACTCCTCCGGAGTCATATAGTAGCTCCATTTATCGCCGAGAGACTTAACCATGGCCGCCGATGATGCGTCCGAAAGAGTTTTTTCATCCGCATCCCCTACATAGTAATCGTCAATTACCTTTTTGACCTCCAGATACTTCTGTGCCAGCGCAAAATTATCTTTGCCGCCGTAACGCTGTGTCTGCCGGTATGCCGAGACGCCCCAACCGACGCCGGCGAACACCACACAGGCCAATATAACAGTGCCGAGACGGATTTTTATGCCGAAAAAGGATTTCATTACTCTATTTATTCTATTTTTCAATAGTTCTCACCGCCATATATCATCACTGGGCGGCCCGAAGGCCGCCCTGATTGTGTGTAATTCCGCGCCAAATCCGGCCCCTAAGACAATGGTGGTCTCCTGCTGTGTTACGCGTCGGGAGCCATCGTGTAGTTTGAAAAATAATTGAGAGGATTGACTCTGGTGCCGTTAACGGCGATCTCGAAATGGAGGTGCGGCCCTGTTGACCAGCCTGTAGATCCCACATAGCCGATCGTCTGGCCCTGTGTCACGCTGTCCCCGGCGGAAACCGCCATGCTGCTCATGTGGGCATAAAGCGTCGAGGTTCCGTTGGAATGATAGATCATGACATAGTTGCCGTATGAGGAGCTGTATGTGGCAATGGCAACAGTCCCGCTGTCGGAGGCCAGGATTGATGACCCTGAATTTCCGGATATGTCAATGCCGTTATGGTAGCGCTCGGTCCCGAAGATCGGGTGGACGCGCAGGCCAAAGCCGCTGGTGACATATGTAGAGGAGGGCAACGGCCAACTGAAGCTTCCCGTGGCAGTGGAGCCTGTCCCGTCATAGGGTTTGTTCGCCTGCTCGGCCGCCTTCCGCGCGGCCTCCTCCTGCCTTTTCATCTCAGCCGCAAGAGAGTCGATCTGCGACTGAAGCTGGCTTTCCGCAGCCGCGTTCTCTTCATATGCGGCGGTATACTCGTCGATATCCTCCTGCAAATCCAGGATCATCTGGGTGGCGGCTACGATCTGAGCTTCCAGCTCCTTCTTCTCCGCCTTCAGCTCATCCTGCTTTGCCTCAAGTTGAACCAGGGTTTCCTCATACTCGGCTTTGACCTTTTCGGTGTTTTCCCGCGCCGCCGTATACTGATCGTAAAGCCGCTTATCGGAGTCCATGATCTCACCGATCATGTCAATGTTGGAAAGCAGTTCCGACAAGCTCTTGGATTTGAAGATCAAGGCCCAGTATGTATAGCTCCCATTTTCCTCCATGGCCCTGATATGGGTGCAGTATTCCTCGTATTGGGCGTCCTCCGCAGCCTTTGCCGCTTTAACCTCCCTGGCCTTTTCCTCGACAAGCCTAGAATACAGCTCGATCTGCTCATCTATCAGTTCAATGGCCTGGCGGTTCAGCTCATTTCGCTCGTCAAGGGCGGCTTTCTGTTCCAAAACCCCGGCCTGGGTCGCCTTAAGCGCGTCTGGGCGCGAAGGCCGCTCTTCTGATCCTCCAGCGCGTCGATCTGGGACTGAGACACGGCATACGCCGAGACGGATCCCAAAATCGAAATGACCAGCGAAAACGCCATCATAATGGCAAGCACAATGCAGATAACTGATACTGTGGTCTTGTTCTTCAAAACTACCGCCTCCTATACTTTAAGATAATTCCGTATGGCGGTCATTCCGCCGATAACGCCAACCAGCACGCCCGCCGCCATAAACGCGATCAACAGCGGCCACATGACGGTGCTGAACGCCACGACGCTGATAAGCGTCCCTGTGACGCCTGTGACGATCTTGTTGCAGACCAGGACGTAGATGCCCCACTCAAGCAAAAATGCCAGGCCGCCCCCAAGAAGGCCGAGAACAAGCCCTTCAACCACGAAGGGGCAGCGGATAAAGCCGTTGCTTGCGCCCACCATTTTCATGATGGCAATTTCCTCGCGCCGGGTAAACGTGGCCAGCTTAATGGTGTTGGTCATGATCAGCAGGGATACGGCGGTGAGCAGTATAATCAGCACCAGAGACACGACGCTGACGATATTGCGGACGGTAATGAACCCCTTGGCATATTCAAGATGGGCATTGACCTTGGCAATCCCGTCAACACTTTCAAGGGCGGCCTTGGTATCCCCCATCAGGCTGATATCCGCCAGATTAATTACATAACGGTGGCGGAACACCGAGGAGTCGATGTCCGAAAAGAGACTTTTGTCATAGTCCTCCTCAAAGCTTGTCCTGGCGTCTTCCCGCGAGACGAACCTGACGCCGCTGATATTTTGAAGCGCCTCTATATCCGCCTGCAGCGCCTGTGCAGCCTCATCCGACAGATTTTCGTCCACAAAGGCCACAACTTCGTTTTCGTTTTCCAGGTCGTCAATAATGTTGTTAATATTGACGATCAGCAGTGAAAAGCTACCCATGATAATCAGGCAGGCCATAATAATCGTCACAGAGGCAAAGGACATCAGACCATGGGAAAAAATGCCTTTGAATCCCGACTTTATCAGATAACCGATCCTATTCAATTTCATAACTGTAATACCCGTCCATTCCGTCGCTGATCACACGTCCGCAGTCGATGGCAACAACACGTTTTGAGAAAGCGTTTACAAGCTCTTTCTCATGTGTCACCACCAGCACTGTGGTCCCAAGGGCATTGATCTTCTCCAGCAGCAGCATAAGCTCAAGGCTGCGCACCGGATCCAGGTTGCCGGTAGGCTCGTCCGCAATGATCATGCGGGGATTGTTTACCAGAGCGCGGGCTATGGCGACACGCTGCTGCTCTCCGCCCGAAAGCTCCTGGGGAAAACGCTTTTCCCGGCCGTTCAGGCCGACAAGCTCCAGCACGTACGGCACACGGTCGTCAATCTCCTTTTTCGGCGCGCCCACAACGTGCATGGCAAAAGCAACATTTTCATAAACCGTCAGTTTGTCAATCAGGCGAAAATCCTGAAAGATTACGCCCAGCGTGCGCCGAAGCTGTGGCAGCTTCCGTCTCTTCAGCCTGCGCAGGTCGAATCCGTTTACGGAAATCTCACCCTCGGCAGCCTGAACTTCCCCGGTAAGCAGCTTGATGATTGTGGTCTTGCCGGAGCCGGAGGGCCCCACAAGGAAGACAAACTCGCCTTCGTGTATCTCGAAGTCGATGTCTTCCAAAGCAACCATGCCGCTGCTCTCATAGACCATTTTGACGTCGTTCATCTGAACCATATGCAATCTCCTTTGAGGCTGAATACCTCCCGCTAAACTCAGAACCTGGAAACGCTCTGAGAATCGAGATACTTCTTGACCATCATCGCGACCTTGAAAATTATGGCGTGATCAAACTCGCGCAGATCCAGTCCGGTTATTTTCTTTATTTTTTCAAGCCTGTACACCAAGGTATTGCGGTGTACATAGAGCTTGCGGGAGGTTTCGGAGACGTTCAGGTTATTTTCGAAAAACTTGTTTATCGTCTCCAGAGTATCGGCGTCAAGCGCCTCGATGGGGCTCTTTTTGAAGACTTCGGAAAGGAACATTTCACACAGAGTCACCGGAAGCTGATAGATGATCCTGCCTATCCCCAGATTCTCATAGCTGATTATTGCTTTTTCGGTTTCGAAAACCTTGCCCACGTCAATGGCAACCTGGGCTTCCTTATATCGATCCGCAAGTTCGCGCAGATGATATGCTGTCGAGCCTATGCCTACGACTATCTTGGTCTGAAGCTCGGTACGCATAGCATTTTCGATCCGCTGGGCTATGATCTTGGTGCTTTCCGGACTTTCCTCGTAGGTCATTTCCTTAATCACGACAATATCGGTTTCGCTGACCGAAAGCACAAAATCGCGCTGCCTGTCCGGAAACAGGCTCTGTATGACTTCTATCGCCGCTACATCCGAATGCTCCAACTGGCGCACCAGAAACACTGCCCGCGGGACATCCGTGACAAAATGAAGCTCTTTCGCGCGCACGTAAACGTCTCCCGGCAGGATATTGTCCGAGATGATATTCTTTACAAAAGTTGCCTTGTTATGCTTTTCCTCGTAGTTCGTCCGGGCTTCGTTCATGGCAATGGCCGCCAGAATACATACGCTTCTGGCAACCTCGTCGTTTCCAGCAACAAACACGGCATGTTCATACCTGAGTCCGGTAGCCCCCAGAATTTTATACGTTCTGACGCTGGATGTGAAAATTTGTTCCGCCGAATCCGTGGGGATGTCCTGCAAATCGTCAAGATGCGAGCCGATCATGGACAGTTCGCTGGAAGCGATGACGAACCCCTGCTCGTCTGCGACTCCGACGTATCTGTCCGTAGCCTCTTTCATTTGAACGATTACACTCTGAAAAACTCTACTAGACATTTATATTTCCTCCCAACAAACCCCTGTCATATTGACGGTATGATTTTAAAAAATGCTATTTTACATAATATCTCATATATGTGCATATTTCAATAGATTAATGTATTGTTTTTGTTAACATTTTAAAATCCCATTGAAAATAGCAGTGATTTACACCAAAAAAATATCTGGGAAATAGAGATTTTTAATTTCGGAGCAGAATCAGTTGCAATTCATCTCTACACCCTCCGTCAATTTGTAAACACTATTTCCGTTCATCCGCCTTGCCCCGGAAGGGACGAATGCGCGCAATAGCATGACTGCCCTTCAGCGATTCTATCATAAAGCCGCCAGAATTTGAATAATCATTATTCAGAGGTGATGTCCAATGAAGATCAAAGCGCTGAAGTTTACAAAAAAAACTGCAATTGCCATCATACTTGCCTTTTCCGTTCTGCTTGCCGGGGTCGTTCTGGCCGTGTCCAAAACGCCGGCCGAAGACGTGGGCACCACCGAAGGGCGCGTAGCCTATCTGTCTGCGCTGGGCTGGGAAGTAGACCCGGCCACCGAGTTAAGCGAGGTCATCATTCTGCCGCGCGTATTCGACGGCGTGATGCTCACATACAACAGGATGCAGCAGGCTCAGGGCTTCGATCTTTCCCTGTACGCCGGGCGCGAGTGCACGCGATATATATACAAGGTGATCAATTATCCCAACAGTGACGATACTGTACTGGCGCAGCTGTTTATCTGCGGAAATCGGGTGGTTGGGGGCGATATTCATTCGACCGCCCTGGATGGGTTTATGCATGGTCTGAAATAAGTCTTGCAGCTGAATATCAAAAGGCTCCCGGCCTGCGGTCGGAAGCCTTTTTTGGGTTGTAATTACTCGTTGATGCCGATGACGACACCGGAGCCGACAGTACGTCCGCCCTCGCGGATAGCAAAGCGGAGGCCCTGCTCAATGGCGATGGGTGTGATGAGCTCCACGTCCATGTCCACGTTATCGCCGGGCATGCACATCTCGACGCCCTCAGGCAGTGTGATGACGCCGGTCACGTCGGTGGTACGGAAATAGAACTGGGGGCGGTAGTTGTTGAAGAACGGCGTGTGGCGGCCGCCCTCGTCCTTAGAAAGCACGTAAACCTGCCCTTTAAACTTGGTGTGAGGGTGAATGCTCTTGGGCGCGGCGAGAACCTGTCCACGCTCGACGTCCTTCTTGGCAATGCCGCGGAGCAGGCAGCCCACATTGTCGCCGGCCTCGGCGTAATCCAGGGTCTTGTGGAACATTTCGGTACCGGTAACGACGGTTTCCTTCGTATCCTTAATGCCGACGATAACGACCTTATCACCGATCTTGACGCGTCCGCGCTCTACACGGCCGGTGGTCACGGTGCCGCGGCCGGTGATGGTAAAGACGTCCTCGATGGGCATCAGGAAGGGCAGGTCGGACTTGCGCTCAGGCGTCTTGATCCAGGTGTCGACAGCTTCCATAAGCTCGATGATGCACGCATACTCAGGGGCGTTGATGTCCTTGGATTCGCATACAAGGGCGTTCAGCGCGGATCCCTTGATAATGGGGGTGTCGTCTCCGGGGAAATCGTACTTGCTGAGAAGCTCGCGGACTTCCATCTCAACCAGCTCAAGCAGCTCGGGGTCGTCAACCTGGTCAACCTTGTTCAGGAAAACCACAATATATGGTACGTTGACCTGACGGGCAAGCAGAAGGTGTTCGCGGGTCTGGGCCATGGGGCCGTCGGAAGCGGCGATGACAAGGATCGCACCGTCCATCTGCGCGGCGCCGGTGATCATGTTCTTGATATAGTCCGCGTGGCCCGGGC
>ENA-UOOR01001175-UOOR01001175.1-fermentation-metagenome-genome-assembly--contig:-NODE-1175-length-32339-cov-9.761802_pt1 | contig 32339 bp, 35 predicted proteins | sample MGYA00245780_ERZ724029 | MGnify/ENA primary metagenome ERZ724029 (study PRJEB28704, sample SAMN03018315) | fermentation metagenome | biome: anthropogenic terrestrial biome; feature: soil; material... | reverse complement strand
GCTATTTGTTCCATCACATATTTTACATCTTGCGGGTCCAATAGAAGCCTTTTGCTGATGGGCAAAAAAGAAAAAAGACTAACGAAGCAGTCTTTGAGCATTTAGACTTGCGCTTCAGGAAACGGATACAGGGTAATGCTTAGATCGGATACCGAAAAGTAAACAGCGACAGCGCCGCGCTGTACATGACAACCGAATACACACTTAACCGCTCCGCAAAGCCGAAATATCCAAGCGGCACAACGCCCGTTGCGATGGAGCCGAGCGTCATGATCCCCAAAACAGCGAGCGTAAAAATGCCTAATTGTTTATGTACTTTGCTTTTAAAACAGCCGACCGCTATCAAAATCATTGAAGCAATGGACAGCAACACCACAAAAGCGGTTACAACCATATGCATTACATCTTGGAAAGTTCCGGCGTAACCACTGCCGGATAAGGGGAACAGTGTGTAACCTACGGCAGAAGTCCATTCCATAATAGCAAACAAGTAAATTCCGAGGCGGAAAACTTTATTTACCCTTCCCTGATAAAACACACAGAGCAAAGTGCAAGCTGCGACGGTAAAAAAGGCGTAGACCGTCGAGCAAGCCGATGCTATTTCCCTTGAGGGCGCTGTAGCGGCGGTAAGGTCACTTACCGCCTGCGCCAAAGGATGATAACCCGGATAGTTTATTTCACCTAAGATTACATGGAGAAAGTAAAAGATTGTTCCCACCACACCCATCAGTGCCAGCCATTGAACGCGATTTTTATTCATCTTCATATTCCTATCCCTATCCTTCCGATGTCCTGTAACATAGTGGTTATTGTATTTCACAATATCTTAAGGCAGCAGACCATTGTGTTGTTGCGATAATGGGCAATTCGGCAATTACCTTATAGCAAGATTGGATATTATAAACAAATATAATTACCACAAGCATTATCAAAAAAGTTCTGATCATGCACCTGTCTTATAGTAAGAGAAACAGATACCCCGTTCCAACCATCAGCACATTACTGATGCTGTGCATGAACATCGGATACACAATGCTGTGACTATCTTGGTATGCTTTGCCCTGGATAGTGTCTAACACAAAAGCATAGAATAACTGGAAGTAATTCGCTTCAAAGGTAAACGGGAATAAAGACCATTTCATATGGGCAATTGCAAACAAGAAAGAGGCAATGATTGTTTATAATGTAATGCCCCACTTTACTTTTACGCTCTTCCCCAATACATGCACGAGCATTGTAATGGGGAGCGCTCGATAGAGAATCTCTTCGGCAGGCCCGCTTAAGAGCAATTGAAAGCCCCGCGTACCAAGAATATTGTTTTTGTTTAATGGGAAATCGTATACTGGCAGCATGTTATAGATCAGCATAAGTATATGGCAAACAAACGTAACTCTTTTCTGATCAAAGGACAGATAAACTTTGATTCCAAGCCGGTAAACCTTTTTATCGTGGCTACTCAGCTTATTTAGCCCATAAACGAACTTTGTATAAAAATCTATGCTATTATCTATCTTTAGCTGCGCTGCCTGCCTTTTTAGCAGATCAAAATAATCCTTTTTAATAATTTCAACGAACAATTCCTTTTTGTTTTTATAATAATAATAAATCATTGGTAAAGAACAGTTAACGTCTTTTGCTATATTACGGATAGTACCATTATTATTAAAATGATCTACCGCTACTTCTTTAATTCTTTACCTTAGATCTTTTTCCAGCATATATATGTTCCCCTTTACCTAACGTTCGTTAGTATTATATAATTTGGTATTTAATAAATGCAATTGGTTTTTAGAAATATTTTTGTAAAAATTATTTTATACTTTGCCCGCTCAACTCTCCGCTGCTTTTCGGCCTTTTGCGAACGGCGATCAAAAATTTGGTTAATGAAATACTTTCCGTTGTATCTTAATTTAATTCAATTTAATTCAGTTTAGCTTAAAATAAGAGTATTTAATCCAGTTTATCGCTTAGTATATCGTTAATTATGTTTAGTCCCTTTGTGGAAATATGCAAAAAGCCGCCTCCGCCAATTCCCCCTGTATATCCGAAAAGCCTTTCTTCCTAGCCACCCCTAAGGGTAAAACATCTACCCGGAAATCATCGAAAATCTGAACGCACTCGGCTATAAAACCAAACTGGGCCATCCATTCGTCCAAACATCAATCTATGAAGCCCTTTCAACGAAAAATATACCGGCACTTATATCTTCAACCGTGCTGTAAGAAAACAAAAAGATAAAAGAAATAATCAACGCAGCAAGGACGAAAGTAAGATCATTAAAATCCCAGATGCTTTCCTGGCCATTATTGACAAGAAAACCTTCGAGAAAGTGAAAAGGAAGATGACAATAAGAAAACAAGGCCCCTCGGCAGCCAAGGCCAAGGAAATTTTCGGCCTTGTTTATGGTGGAGAATGTGATGGGGTTAAGGAATTAAAAGAACTAAACCAAGCCCAGGAAGAATTATCTTCTATCGAAGGTAACCTTAGCTGACCATGATTAAGGGTATTTATTATTTATAATAAGATAAGCAGGCCATCGAATCCCGAGACCTGCCTGCTTGTAAAGCTATTATACGTACGTTGATAGAGTTATAGTTTATGAAGACAATATAGAAGTAATCTTAAAAATTGTGGATTTAGATGGTGGAGGCGGGGGGAATTGAACCCCCGTCCGAAAAGATGACCACAGGAGTCTCTCCGGGTGCAGACCGTAATTTAGTTTTGGCCACTACTCCGTCTACGGACAAACTGAGTATAGGCGATCTCGATCATCTTAGCACTAATCTCCGAGAATTGACTAGTGAGCGTCCTGGTTTAAGTGACGCCCGCACTAGACTCCCAGGTTAAGTCTAGATTGGACGGCTACCGTTAAATTAAGCGGCAGCTAAAGTTAAATTATCATTGGCACTTAATGTGCTTGCTGCAGTTTAACGAGGCCACAGCACCTCGACCCGCTACCCCTATCATCATACTCCCCGTCGAAACCAGTCGCCCCCGTATAATAAAGACTAGTTTACAATAATATTATACTCTAAACTAACCTTTTTGACAAACAATAATTTTTCTTAAGAACACTATCCATTAAATTTAGACTCCCAATTAAACCAACTGTTTTCTTGTCCTCTTACTCTCTTCCTTTCAACGCCCGGGCCATTTCACGCTCAGCATCTTTTTTGGCTAGATCCTCTCTTTTATCATACATCTTTTTGCCTCTGGCTAGAGCAAGCTCGACTTTGACCCGATTCTTTTGATCAAAGTACATAGAAAGCGGTACAAGAGTAAAACCCTTTTCCTTTGTCTTCCCGATCAACCGCCGAATCTCTTCTTTATGCAATAAAAGTTTTCGGGGTCGTAAAGGATCATGGTTAAATCGGTTCCCATAATCATAGGGACTTATATGACAATTATACAGAATAATCTCTATCCCTTTAATCTGGGCATAACTATCATTTAAATTACCCTTACCCCGACGCAAGGATTTAACCTCCGTTCCAGTTAACACCACCCCTGCCTCCATGCTCTCCTCAATATAATACTCGTGCCTGGCGCGACGGTTAGTGGCAATATTCTTTGTCTCCACGACGTTACCATCTCCTCTAAAGGTACTAGTTATTATATCCAGATTTGAGGTTGATGTCAAGAAACAGTAGTAGATAGGGCTAATTACGTTGTTCCCAGAGTTCAACTATTCTAATTTAAAGAAATTCCTTCGATGCTTGTCGACTCACCTGGCTCTGATTTCCATTAAGCGGTAGCCGGCGTGAGCGACTACCACAATATATTGATAGCCTTTCCCCAAACACACACAATATATTGTGGCGTGACCTCAAATTAAGGTAACAACGCAATTAGCTTAGATAGTAATTTATTTTCCGATTAAATCTAAGGTGTCTCTAACAATCACTAACTCCTCATTAGTGGGAATCAACATAACTGTTACTTTTGATTCAGGATGACTAAGAATGGCGTCCTGACCACGGAGATTTTTATTTTTAGCGTAATTCATCTTTACTCCTAAAAACTCAAGCTCATGACAGATATCTTCCCGAGTTAACCAATCATTCTCTCCAATTCCAGCGGTAAAAGCTAAGACATCTAGACCTTTTAAAGCGACAAAATAGGCGCCAATATATTTAGTAATCCGATAGATAAACAGCTGGTAAGCCTCTTGCGCTCGACTATTACCTGCTTTTCTCTCCCTTTGTATATCCCGCATATCTGAATAGCCGGTCATTCCTAAGAAACCACTTTTTTTATTCAGATAATCATCGGCCTCCTCAGGAGTAAGCTTTAATTTTGCGCCAATAAACGGAACGATTGCCGGATCAAGATCCCCAGACCTCGTCCCCATTACCATACCCTCTAAGGGAGTTAACCCCATCGAAGTATCTACCACTTTCCCTCCATCAATTGCCGCCAAACTGCTCCCATTTCCTAGATGAGCAGTAATCATCTTTAAGCTGTTCAGAGGACGTCCAAGAATTTTGGCGGCCTGTCCGGAGACATAACGATGGGAGGTGCCGTGAAAACCATATCTTCTTACCCGGTGCTGCTCATACATCTCATAGGGGAGGGCATAAAGAAATGCCTTCCTCGGCATCGTTTGGTGAAATGCAGTATCAAAGACTGCTACCTGCGGAGTACCCGGCATGATTTCCTCGCAGGCTTTAATCCCCATAATATTGGCAGGCATATGCAAAGGCCCCAGTTCTTTCAGCTTTTCCATACTAGCTATATCTTCTTCAGTAATTAAAACTGATGCCTTAAAATACTCTCCTCCATGCAAAACCCGGTGTCCCACCCCATTAATCTCTCCTAGATCTTGAAGGACTCCCCATTTAGGATCAATAAGTAATTCCAAAACCATACGTAAAGCTTTTTGATGGTTTGGAATATCATCTTCTACTTCATATTTTTCGTTATCCTGTATCTGGTGGGTAATTTTCCCGGGTCCCCCGGACATACCAATCCTCTCAACCACCCCAAACGCTAAAACTACTTCTTCTTCTGCCGCAAAAAGTTTGTATTTTAGTGAAGAGCTGCCGCTATTAAGCACTAAAATGTTCATGATGCAACCCCTTTCAAATGAAATAATGTTATTTAAATAGACAAGAAAAATACTGTATACATCTGCTACACTTATATTATAAACCTATTGACTATTTTTTGACAAGCAAAGGTAGGTTTAACATTAAAAGAAGCGCTTAAAAATAAAAATAGGGCTTCTTTCTGATACTAGCTAGCAGGACTTAACAATAAGTGGCGAAAACACCTCACTTACAACCTGCAGAAAATATGATAATAAAAAAGAAGCCAGCTCTCCTGGCTTCTTTTTTATGTTTTTTATGAATCTTTACCGGAGACAATAGTATTAATTTTGAAGACTTCACACTGGTGACATTCGCTTCGTTTTTCAATAACCGATCCACTAGAAATACCATTCCGACATAAGGTATGTGGAATGAGCCAGCATTTTTCCTCTTTTGCCTGGTAAGCAGGGCAATCAATCCAATTACAATCATGAACTCGCCAACAACGCTGGAAGTTAGCAATTACTTTAAACCTACCCACCATGGAGGTTAAGTGTTCAGCCATTGCCACTAGCTCACTGGAGGACTTAGTCAATTCTTCCATGGTAGCCCTCTGCTGTTCAGTAGCTGCTGCGACTTGCTGAGAGGCGCTAGCATTACGCTGTGCAATTTCTTCGACTCCAGCCATCGTGCCAGTCATTTCCTCACTACTAGCCGCCTGTTCCTGAGAGGCAGCGGCAATCTCCTGAATTGTTTGTACGGTTTCGGTAACAGAAGTAACAATAGCCATAAAGGCCTCACTGGCTTGATGGGCTAAAGCAGCTCCTTCATCAACTACTATTTTACCGGATTCCATGGCCTCCACTGCTGTTTTAGTCTCTTTTTGAATCTCAGCAATCATTTCTACAATCTGAATAGCTGACTCGGTAGTTTGTTCTGCTAAGGCCCTGACCTCGTCAGCCACAACTGAGAAACCGCGACCATGTTCTCCGGCTCTGGCCGCTTCAATTGCCGCATTTAAAGCCAGCAAGTTGGTTTGTCGAGAAATACCTCTAATTACATCGGTAATCTTTCCTATTTGTTGAGATTTAACACCCAACCGGCGAACAATGTCTGCCGATGAATCCACTGTCTCCTTAACATTAAGGATCTTTCCCCTGACGTTTTCAATAATCTCTCCACCTGCTTTAGCACGCTCCGAAGCTTTGGTGGAAAAAGACGCTGCTTTCTGAGACTCAGCGGCCACTTCTTGCGCAGTCGAAGCCATTTGTTGAGCTGCCATCGAAGACTGTTTAACATGGTGCGACTGTTCTTCCGTGCCTTTGGCAATAATGTCAATAGAGCTAGTTACCTCTTGTGAAGAAAGGTTGGCCTCCTCCGCCATCGACGACATGTCATGAGCAGCGATTGCTAACTTTTCGGCAGCTTCAAGGTTTTCTTGAAGAATTCGCCGCAAATTTTGAATCATGCGATTCATATTAGTACCTAAGATGGTGAACTCGTCACCAGTGGAGAGGTCTATTTCATTACTTAAATTATTGTCAGCAATCTCCTCTGCGACTTTATTGATGAGATAGATCGGTTTAAGAATACCTTTATGAAAAAAACGTTCAACAAGTTTTAAGTAAGCACCAACTAACACTAGATCTAATAATAATTTAAAAAACATGTTCGGAATTAAATTTCCGAGAAAATTACTTATAATTAGCATACAAACAATAGAAAGGAAAATTCTAATAAGAATTCGCTTCTTAATACTAGTAAAATTCAAACGAACCCCTCCTAGCGGCCTTAATACTCCTTAAGCTTTATTTGTATTCTACATTATCACCTTGTTTTCCTGCTTTTTCCTAATAAGAATAAAATAATAGTTTGCTCACAAAAAGCAAATTCCATTAAAATATAATCTCATTTATAGAATTCGGCAGAACAAACTGTTTTCTTAATAAGAATTATTAAAGAAACAATGAAAAAAACTCCCAGTCGGGAGTTATACGAGGTTTGCGATGATCGCTAATAAGAAAAAGGCCACCGCTAACCCAGCAGTTACTTTTTCCAAAAGAACCTCAAGTCCTTTGTTTTTACCAAAAAACATTTGAGAGCCTCCGCCGATCGAACCCAAACCTTCACCTTTACTAGGTTGGATCATAATAATTACAATTAACACCAGCGATACTATGAGTAATAAAATCGAGAAGAAATTCATTTCTTCACCCCCGGTGGATTTAATTAATTTCGCAAATTTCCTTACTTATTTATTGTATCAGACTTCACTTTATTTAACAAGAGTTTTGTTAAGAGCTTTTTGCGTTGTATCCTTTCTAAAAGGTCCCAATACAATATATAGTGTTTGACTGGTATTAGGCTATCAATATATTGTATCGGGATAATTAAATCAAAAGACAACGCAAAAAGCCCTAAGAAATAAGATCCTTATCATCTTAATTTTGCCAACATAGCCTTAAGGAAGGGAAGGTTGTGTTAAACCTTCCCTTTATCCCTTGGACTAAGCTTTCTTAAGATTATAAAAAGCATTGATCCCACGGTAAATAGCCTCATCCCCAAGTAAATCTTCAATGCGTAAAAGCTGATTGTATTTTGCTACACGGTCAGTCCGGGAAGGAGCACCCGTTTTGATCTGCCCGGCGTTGGTAGCAACTGCTATATCAGCGATCGTCGTGTCTTCGGTTTCTCCGGAACGATGAGAAACAACAGCTGTATACCCCGCTCTTTTCGCCATTTCAATCGCATCCAACGTTTCGGTCAGAGTACCAATCTGATTTACTTTAATGAGAATTGAGTTTGCTACTCCCAGTTTAATTCCTTTAGCCAGACGCTTAGTATTGGTCACAAAGAGGTCATCTCCAACCAGTTGCACTCGATCATGGAGTCGTTCATAAAGTAGTCCCCAACCCTCCCAATCTTCTTCCGCCATTCCGTCTTCAATAGAGATGATGGGGTAATTATTCACCAGTTCTTCCCAGTATCCAACCATTTCTTCCCTGGTTTTCAACAGATTAGATTTCCAGAAATAATACTTACCTTCCTCGCCTTTTTCGCTTGCCGCTTCCCATAGCTCAGTGGCCGCAGGATCCATAGCAAACATAATATCCTTACCAGGAGTTAAACCAGCTTTGTTGATCGCTTCCATCATTACATCGAGGGCTTCTTGGTTACTTTTAAGGTTAGGAGCATAGCCTCCTTCATCCCCCACAGAGGTAGCATAGCCTTTCCCTGCTAATACTTTTCTGAGCGCGTGGAAGACCTCCGCTCCCCAACGTAAACACTCAGAAAAGCTCTCCGCGCCGACTGGCATAATCATAAATTCTTGTAGATCAACACTGTTATCCGCATGTTTACCCCCATTTAAAATGTTCATCATCGGTACTGGAAGTTCCTTGGTATTAACGCCACCAAGATAACGGAAGAGAGGAATCTCCAAAGCATTAGCCGCCGCTTTAGCAGTAGCCAAAGATACTCCTAAAATAGCATTGGCGCCCAGTTTCCCTTTATTGGGAGTTCCATCTAAATCAATCATTAAATGATCGATCTCAGTCTGATTCGTTGCATCCATGCCAATTAATTCACTGGCAATGTCTTCATTAACATTTTCCACCGCTTTTAAAACGCCCCGACCTAGATACCGCTCTTTATCACCATCTCTTAACTCGACTGCTTCAAAAGCGCCGGTTGATGCTCCTGACGGCACCGCGGCCCGTCCGACAGCTCCCCCAGCCAGGGATACCTCTACCTCGACAGTAGGATTACCTCGTGAATCCAAAACCTCTCTAGCGTAAATATCAATTATTGACGTCAATTCGAACTCCTCCTTGTAAATTACTTGTTTTTTTATGGAAATAATATTTTACTTAGTTTTAGCTACCGTAGCGAATCAAGGATTCTCCAGTCATCTCCGGGGGTTTTACCAGCCCAAGAAGATCAAGAACAGTAGGCGCTAAGTCAGCCAATTTACCATCTTTTAGCTGCCAGCTCGCTTTACAACCAACAAGAACTACTGGTGTTGGAAAAGTGGTATGGGCGGTCCATGTTTGACCGGTTGCTGGATCAATCATCAACTCCGCATTTCCATGGTCAGCAGTGATCAGCGCCGCGCCCCCTCTTTCCACAATTGCTGGAATCACCCGCGCTAGACAAGAATCAACAGCCTCGATCGCCTTGATGGTAGCCTCCATGATACCAGTATGACCCACCATATCACAGTTAGCGTAGTTCATTACAATCACATCAAACTGATCGGTGGCGATCTCTTGGAGGACCCTCTCTGTTACCTCTATAGCGCTCATCTCCGGTTTCTGATCATAGGTAGGCACTTTTGGTGAAGGGATGAGGATTCTTTTCTCACCAGGGAAAGGAGTCTCTTCACCACCGTTAAAGAAATAGGTGACATGAGCATATTTCTCTGTTTCCGCGATCCGGAGTTGCTTCAGTCCTAATTTACTTAGGTATTCTCCTAAGATATTCCGTAAACTTTCTTCCGGCGGAAAGAGCACTGGAGCGTCAATAGTCTCATCATACTGGGTTAGACAGACAAACTTAACATCGATTAAACCCTTTTTCCGTGAAAAACCAGTAAACTTTCTATCCACAAAGGCTCTGGTTATCTCCCTAGCACGATCTGGACGAAAATTAAAAAAGATAATACCATCTCCAGATTGAACAGTCGCAACCGGTTTTTCTCCTTCCATCACTACTGTTGGAAGAACAAACTCATCGGTAACTTCTTTTAGATAGGAATTATTGATCGCCTCAAGAGCATTAGCAGCTTTTTCTCCTTCACCATCAACCATAGCGGCATACGCTTTTTCTACCCTTTCCCATCGGTTATCCCGGTCCATCGCATAATACCTACCCATCACCGTAGCCACTTGTCCCACACCGATCTCTTTGAGCTTCATTTCTAACTCTTCCAGATAGCCTCCGGCGCTAGCCGGTGGGGTATCCCTTCCATCGAGGAAGGCATGGATAAAGATGTTCTTCACCCCCATCTCGGCAGCTAGTCTGATAAATTGATACAACTGCTGAGTATGGCTATGTACTCCTCCGGGCGAGAGCAGCCCCATAAAATGAAGAGCTTGGCTGTTGTTAGTACGCAGATAATTAATAAGCTCCAAAAATACCGGGTTGTTTTTTATTTCCCCGCTTTCTAAGGCTTTACTAATCCGCACCAGGCTCTGATATACCACTCTACCAGCCCCAATATTAAGGTGTCCCACTTCAGAAGTGCCCATTTGTCCCTCGGGTAAACCAACCGCCTCCCCAGAAGTTTTAACTAAAGCATGAGGGTTCTCCGCCATCATCTGAGTAAGGAATGGGGTATTTGCTTTGCGAATCGCATTATGCGTAGAGTCCGGATTATAGCCCCAGCCGTCAAGGATGATTAAACCAACTGGCCTATGTTTTAGCTTCATCTTCATCTCTCCGTCCAAACTAAGATTAGGTCTGTAATTAAGAGCCAAAAGGTTTTTAGAATTCTTTTACTTTACCTATTTTGGTTTGACCACCAACAGCAGGTTCCAAGTAAATTTCCAAAGTTTATTTTCTGTCTTGCAAAGAAATATTATAGTAAGTTTGTTGTGAGTAAACCATTAATTAATAGCGAATAATTGAATTAAAAGAATCCACCTTGAGGCTTGCTCCCCCAACTAAGGCGCCGTCAATCTCTGGTTGAGACATAAACTCTTTAATATTATCTGGTTTTACACTGCCACCATATTGAATTCTAACCTGATCGGCAATCTCCTGCTGATATTGCTGGGCAATAGTCTTGCGGATTAAAGTAATCACTTTATTAGCATCTTCCCCGGTCGAGGAACGACCGGTCCCAATAGCCCAAATCGGCTCATAAGCGATTACTACTTTAGGTATTTGCTCAGCCCCTACCCCAGTTAAGGCCTTTTCAACCTGAGAGGAGACCAAGGAATCTGTTTCTCCGGCTTCACGCTGTTCCAAAGTCTCACCAACACAAATAATCGGTAAGAGTTGGTGGCGTAAAGCAGCTTTCACTTTCTTGTTGACCTGCTGATCGGTTTCTCCAAAATACTGTCTCCGCTCAGAATGCCCGATGATTACATATTGGCAGCCAAGATCCCGAAGCATAACCGGAGAAACTTCACCGGTATATGCTCCTTCTTCTTCCCAAAACAGATTCTGGGCGCCCAGCGCAATTTTAGAATCTTTTAAGAGCTCGGCTACTGACGCAAGAGCAGTAAAGGGAGGACAGACTACTACCTCAACATCATGCACCGCAGCGAGCTTTTCTTTTAAACCAGTTACTAGCAGTCTGGCTTCAGAATTAGTTTTAAACATTTTCCAGTTACCTGCGATAATTGGTCTTCTCATTTCTGATCACTCCTTATTTTTTATCGGTAAGAGCAACTACCCCCGGAAGCTGTTTCCCTTCTAAAAATTCCAGTGAAGCGCCTCCTCCTGTAGAAATATGAGTCATTTGGGGAGCATATCCCAGTTGTTCAACTGCCGCCGCCGAATCTCCACCGCCGACAATGGTCGTAGCATCGGCTTCCGCCATCGCTTTAGCTATGGCATTAGTACCGACAGCAAAATCCGGGTTTTCAAAGACTCCCATCGGTCCGTTCCAGATTACGGTTTTAGCTTCTTTAATCGCTTCCGAGAAAAGTTTAATCGTTTCCGGTCCAATATCCACACCCTGTAGCGCGGCAGGAATTGCTTCCACTGTCACTATCTTATGCATAGTTGGATTTTTAAAATCATCCGTGACCACCACATCTACTGGGAGTAACAGTTTCACTCCTTTAACTTTAGCCTGCTCCATCATTTCTTTGGCAAAATCGATTCTCTCAGCATCTAATAATGATCTCCCAATCTCCAGACCTTTCGCTTTCAAAAAGGTATAGGCCATTCCTCCACCGATCAACAAGGTATTAACTTTATTAAGAAGATTAGTAATAACTCCTAATTTATCCGCAACCTTCGCTCCTCCGAGAATAGAGACTAAAGGTCGTTCCGGATCAGTAATCGCCTTCCCCATGATGTTTAACTCTTTCTCAATTAACAAACCGGCCGCTGCTGGTTGGAGGTGTTTGGTAACCCCTTCAGTAGAAGCATGAGCCCGATGGGCGGCGCCAAAAGCATCATTGACATAGAGATCGGCTACTTCCGCCAACTGTCTTGCAAACTCGGGATCATTTGCGGTCTCCTCTTTATAAAAACGAACATTCTCTAAGAGGACAATTTCTCCCTCATTCATCGCTGCTACAGCCTTTTTTACCTCCTCCCCGATACAATCATCAACCTTCGTCACTTTCTTACCCATTAATTCTTGGAGGCGTTTGGCAATATTATCCATCCGTAATTTGGCGTCAAACCCTTTAGGTCGTCCAAAGTGGGAAACCAGGATGACCTTTCCTCCACCCTCTACCAGGCGCCTGATTGTGGGAATGGCTGCTTTAATCCGTCGGTCATCAGTAATCTTCCCGGAATCATCTACCGGGACATTAAAATCAACCCGCACCAAAACTCTTTTCCCTTGAACCTGCAAATCCTTAACGGTCATCTTTGGCATGAGAACACACTCCTTTATTCAATAATGTAGATTACCATTATATTATAAGGATCGTCCACGTCAATCTCATCTGCCTTCAGCTCGGTTGACGTGGAACGATGCATGCATTAAAGTCCTTTATTCATCATAAAGGAAGCTAAATCAGCCACCCGGCAAGAATAACCCCATTCATTATCATACCAGGCAACTACTTTAACCAGATTATCCTCAATCACCAAGGTGGATAAACCATCCACAATTGAAGAGTGAAAATCACCATTATAGTCTGAAGAAACTAGAGGTAACTCATTGTAACTCATGATCCCCTTCAGTTCCTTCCCCGCCGCTTCTTTTAAAGCATGATTTATCCCCTCAACGGTCACCGGCGACTGCTCTAACTCAGCTACCAGGTCCACTACCGAAACGTTAGGCGTAGGAACGCGCATCGCAAAACCATTAAGTTTTCCCTTTAATTCCGGTAAGACTAAAGCTACCGCTCGAGCAGCGCCGGTGGTAGTAGGAATAATCGACATCGCCGCAGCTCTGGCTCGTCGCAGATCACTATGGGGAAGATCCAGAATCTGCTGGTCATTGGTATAACTATGTACCGTAGTCATTAAACCTCGTTTAATACCAAACTTTTGGTGCAAAACTTTAGCCACCGGGGCCAGACAGTTAGTGGTACAAGAAGCATTGGAGACCACATGATGATTTTCCGGCTGATACTGAGCATCATTAACCCCCATGACAATCGTAATATCTTCCCCTTGAGCCGGCGCTGTAATAATAACTTTCTTCGCTCCGCCACCGGTAATGTGGTTAGCGGCCCCTCTAACCTGCTTTCCTTTTTTATTGACCCCATCATTTTTGATTGTGAAGATCCCTGTTGCTTCGATTACAATCTCCGCCCCATATGTGGACCAAGGTAAATCTGCAGGATCTTTGATCGAAAATACTTTTAATTTCTTTCCATCGACCACGATCTGATCGTCTTCGGGATAAACCTCAGCATCTAAAATCCCATGGACTGAATCATACTTTAAAAGATGAGCTAAGGTTTTGGCGTCGGTAAGATCGTTAACCGCAACCACTTCTAATTCAGGATGGTATTTTTTGATTGCTCGGAAGACATTCCGCCCAATCCGCCCAAAACCGTTAATTCCTATTTTAACACTCATTTTTCTCCTCCTTTTCCCTTTTTTTCATAAAAGGCAATCACTTTGCCCTCTCACCCAGAAAATATTTACTCTTGAGAATTATCTCCTCCTTCCACGGAAACTATTATAAAAATCTTTTTTTACATTTCTAAAATACTAAGCTCTTTAACTTCAGCTACAGTTTCATCTTAGAAAATTTATTTCCTTCCGATCCTAAAAAAGTTTCGGCAATTTTTAACAATTTCCTCATCCGATGATTAACCGCCGATTTACTTAATGGTGGAATAGCAAGTTCTCCCAGCTCTCTCAGGCTGACTTCTGGGTTTTCCAGCCGCAGATAAGCTAAGTCTTTTAATTGATCAGGAAGCTTATTTAAACCGTATTTTTCTTTTAACGCAGTGATGATCTTCACCTGTTCTAAAGCTGCTCGCACCGATTTTTCTAAATTTGCGGTCTCACAATTAACCAAACGATTGACTTTGTTGCGCATTCCTTTAATAATCCTTACTTCCTCCATGGCTAAAAAAGCAGAGTGCGCGCCGATAAACGTTAGAAACTTTCCAATCGCATCGGCCTCTTTTAGATAGATAATATATTCTTTCCGTTCACTTAAACCCGCTTTAAACCCGCAGAGATTCATCAGATAATTTAATCCTAAGGCAAACTCTTCATTCTCCGTAACAATTTCCAGATGATAATTACTCTTCTGCGGATCCGTTACTGAACCTCTCGCTAAAAAAGCGCCACGCAAAAAAGCAGCCCGGCAGCAATCAGTGCGTACTAAAGTCGAAGAAACACCGCTTTCAAAATTTAATCCCGGAGAGATAATATCTAACTCTGTTAGTACGCGCTTTACGTTCTTGGCGCCAATCAAATGTAATTTATACCAGCGTCGGCCCAATCGCTCTGTCTGCTCCATAATGGTTTTACTTTGAATCTGAAAATAATTTTTTAAAAGTAGGTGAGTTTTTCGAATAAGGAAAGCGTTTTCACTTCTAACCGAGACTACAAAAGAACGGTTGGCCCGCAGGTGCAGACTACCGCTGGCCCGAATAATCGCCGCCAGTTCTGCTTTAATACAACATCTCTTCTTCGGATATCTTCTGACTAGTTCTTCTTTCGTTCTTTGCGAAAAACTGTCCATCTTTATTCTCTCCAGTGCTAAAAATCTAATTACCCCAATTTTCGTAGGAAGCCGCTCACGCGCTGTTACCGCACGCAGATGTGAAGTGAATGACATAATGACTATGATAACAAGTATATATAATTATGGAAGAAAACCCATTTGATCTCGATAAACAACCAGGTTTAAGTCTGTGAGAGGGGAAATGCTCGTTGATTAATAAGATCTGGTTTACACTTTTCTTTCTTGGATACCTAGTCGCAGGAGCTACCGGCCAGGTAGAAGAAACTACTCTCTCCCTCATCCATTCGATGGAAGAGAGTGTTAAATTTAGTCTAGGCATTATCGGCTTTTTATCTTTTTGGTCCGGACTTTTACGGATTGCCGAAGAAGCTGGAGTCACCAAACAGCTGGCGCGAGTATTGCATCCTCTTCTGCATCGTCTTTTCCCTAAAATTCCGCGGGATAGTTCGGCTCTAGGTTGTATTACCTTAAGCCTGGCTGCTAATCTATTAGGTCTGAGCCATGCCGCCACCCCGCTCGGGGTTAAAGCAATGAGAGAGTTAGAGAAAATTAATCCTACACCAGGGGAAGTTTCAGAGGAGATGGCCATTTATTTAGCTTTAATCTTAGGAGGAATCTCTTTTATTCCATCTACCATCATCGCCATTAGGGTACAAGCTGGTTCCCAACAACCTTCTTCCGTCATCCTCCCGCTGCTGCTCACTACAACCATTGGCACTAGTGTCGCCCTACTGGTTCATTTTATCATAAAAAAAACCCAAAGGAGGGGGTAAAAATGAGGTTACTCTCAGTTTGGGCTCTTCCTTTCTTTATCCTGGTTGTTCTAATCTGCGGTGAGTTTAAAGGAGTTAAAGTTTATGAAACTTTTATCAAGGGGGCAGAAGAGGGGATGAAAACCGGCTTTCAACTTCTCCCTTTTTTTCTAGCAATCTTCGGAGGGTTAGCTGTCTTTAAAACCTCCGGCGCGCTAACTGCTTTATGTAAAGTTTGCTCGCCACTTAGCAATCTACTACGAATTCCAGATGAGATCCTTCCCCTGGGGCTAATTAAGCCCCTCTCTGGCTCCGGAACCATCGGTTTGATGGCAGATTTAGTGAAAAAACACGGTCCCGACTCTCTGTTGGGAACTATGGCTTCGATCATAGCCGGAAGTTCAGAAACAACTTTTTATGTCTTAACAGTCTACCTAGGGGCGGTAAAAATCACCCGTCCGAAACATTTGGTCATCATGGGTTTGCTAGGAGATCTGGCGGCTTTTTTAGTCGCCGTGCTCACCGCCCAATGGTTCCTAAAAAGGTAGAACTTTCCGTAGAAGTCGCTGTCCCTGCTTCTTTTACGCTACTTTCGCCCCGGGAAAGCTCCAACATTCTCTCCCAAATCCCATCAATATCTAACTGTTGGTCAGCCATTTCAATCAATGCTTTTAAGAACCTGGTAAACTGAATTCTAAACAGATCCACTTGCTGTTTAAGATTAGCTAATTGTTGAAGTTCAGCCTGGATCTCTTCCCTAACTTTCAATTTCATCTGCTCAGAACGATTCTGCGCTTCTCTAAGAATAACCTCAGCTTGTTTCTCACCAGCAGATTTAATTTCATCTGCGGTCCCTTGAGCCAGATAAAGAGTATTCTTTAGAGTCTCTTCCATCTGTTGATAGGTTTTTATTAACTCCTTCTTTTCTTCAAGCTCTTCTCTTAACTCCATATTATCCTTGTATAACTTTTCATAGTCTCTGGTTAACCTTCTCATAAACTCCTGGACCTCTTTGGTGCGATAACCACGAAGTCCTCGACGAAAAACCATTGTTTCCAGATCAACCGGTGTGAACATTTTTCTATCGCCTCCTATTGCTACAATAATCGATGGAGGATAATTCCCATCCGCCCTTTTTTAGTTTGACCTCCGACTTCAACCAGAATAACCCGTCCCCGACCTCTAATCGAAAGCACATCTCCGGTCGTCAGCTTATAATCGGGATCTGTTACTGGTTTCCAGTTTACTTTAACCTTGGCTGTTTTGATCTCCCGAGCCATTCTCGTTCTTGAAACCCCATAACCTAAACCAGCTACCGCATCTAAGCGTAAAGAAGCTACTGTGCTTTTAATCTCTTTTATCCTTTCCACCGGAATGTTTAGCTGTTCGGGGTCGATAGTTTCTACCACCACCGCTAGAGCACCAACTTTTTTGAGGTGAGTAAGAATAAAATCCCCAATCTCTTCAGCTACCACTAATTGAGCTTCATCACCCGCAATCAGCAGATCGCCTACCTTTTCGCGCTTAACCCCTAACCCTAAAACACTTCCCAGTAAGTCACGATGAGTAAAAAGAGTTTCAGAGGAAAAATCGGTATTTGTTCTCACTCCTTTGGTTAAGGGTTTAATTGCTAGATAGGTTAGCGGCGGTTCCACCGACTCGGTGAGGTAAAAAGCAGGGACAATTACCATCCGTTGTCGCTCTGCCCCCCGATAACCTCCATAATTTAACTTCTTTACCTCAGGAAGATAATGAATAATTTCTTCAAGAAGTTCCTTTTCTCTTGGATCCAAAAAATCAGTAGCAACTGGTTCAGTCTTCTTTAAAGCAAGCTCCACCTGATCCAGCAGACGGGCGGCAAGCGCCCGATCTTCATGTTCAAGATGTGATAAAAATCTCTCTTTGTCCATCATGACCCTACCTTTAAGGAATTACATAATTTAATAAATTCTCATTCTCCTAATTTCTCAGATTTATCAGCCGCGGACAGAACAGCCTTCATTAATACGCCATAAACCCCCGCTGCCTCTAATTCGACTAATCCGGTAATGGTCGTGCCTCCCGGGGAGGTCACCATATCCTTGAGCTGAGCAGGGTGCTCTTGTAATTCAGCGACCATCCGAGCGCTTCCTACCACGGTTTGAAGAGCAAGCTCCCTAGCTAATGGACGGGGAAGACCAGCCAGAACCCCGCCATCGATTAAGGCCTCAATAAAAAAATAAACAAATCCCGGTCCACTTCCTGATAGACCGGTAACCGCATTCATCAAACCTTCCGGCACGACTACTACTTTACCCAAACTACTAAGAATTTTTTCGGCCCAGGTCAGCTCTTGTTCATTACTCCTCGTACCCGCAGTTACAGCAGTAATTCCCTCTCCAATTAAAGCTGGGGTATTGGGCATTGCTCTTAACACTCTGGTCCCAGCAGGAAGTAAAGATTCTAAAGCGGAAACAGAATACCCTGCCACGATGGAGAGCAGCGGTAGATTAGGGAAGTCTAAACCCGTAAGCGCTTCCTTTACTACCTGGGGTTTAATCGCCAGAATAATACCTTCCGCCTCTTTTTTTTCTAACGTAGCGAGCATCTCCTGATTATCCTGGAAAGTAGAAACACCAAGCGCTTCAAGGAACTCGCGCCGGGAGAGATCCGGATCCGAAACCAGTAATCCTTTAGCAGGGTAGCCTTGCTTCAATAAACCTTTGATGATGGCAGTAGCCATTAGGCCCCCACCGATCAAACCAAGAATCCCCAAGTCTTCCCCCTCCTCTTAATCAAACTTGTCAGTAGTAAAAAATTGTTCATTTCTCGTCTCTGTCCGCAGAGGAAAGGAGACCTCAACATTCAGAGGGGTAAATAACATAATCGAAGAACTAACTTTTTGGACTGAACCCTCTAAGGCATAAACTGCGCCTCCTACAAAATCCGTAATTCGCCGGGCGATCCCTTTGTCCGTCTCTTCTAGATTTAAAATTACCGGTCGCTTATTCTTTAATTGGTTAACAATCGATTGGACATCATCGAAGCTCTTAGGCTCATAAACAACCAAACGCGTAACTTTATTCTGACTAGAGAGACTCACCACCTTGGCCCGTTCCCTTCCGGTTTTAGGATTTACCATTGAGCCCTTAGGTTCTTCTTCATAAACCTCTTCAATCTCTATTTGTGTTTCAAAACCCAATAGGTTCATCATTCGTTCCAAAAAACTTTTCTTCGTCTCTTTCTGCTCCAAGTTGACATTTTCCCAATTTTTCATTTTTATCCCTCCCTCTAGGAACCGAAAATCGCGCTACCAATCCTTACTATTGTTGCTCCTTCTTCAATGGCAACCTCAAAATCATTACTCATCCCCATGGATAATTCTCGCCACTGAGGTCCAGGATTGAATTCTTGCTTAATACGTTCAAATAAGATTCGAAGTTTCTGGAAAACTGGTCTTGTTCCTTGAGGATCACTCATATAAGGAGCCATTGTCATTAATCCCGATAGGGTAAGCCCAGGCATCCTCATTATTTTTTGATAAAAATCAATAACCTCATCAGGCGCCAGTCCATGCTTGGTCACCTCTCCGGAGATATTAACCTGGATAAGAACAGGAACCTTTTTCCCCTGCATTACTCCCTGTCTGTTTAACTCTGTTGCTAAGTTGAAACGATCAAGAGAGTGAATCAGATCAAAATTCGCTACTGCCTGCCGCGCCTTATTAGTCTGCAAACTTCCAATATAGTGCCAGTTAAGATTAGATGTCAATGTCAAAGTAGATAGTTCTTCCTGTTTATTCAAAGCATCTTGGATTCGATTTTCACCAAAATCCCTAATTCCTAGGTGAACGAGTTTCTTAATCTCCCCGGCGTTAATATACTTAGTAACCGCTAGCATAGTCAGGTCTTCAGCTTTACGACCCGCCACCGCCAGCGCTTTACTTATTCTCTCTCTAACAGATTCTAAGTTTTTTTCCATGTTCAAAGTAGTTGCCCCCCATCTAAATGAATAAGTTTTAATGTTAAAGGGGACGGAATTAACGATAAAAGACCGCGGTGCCAATGGGAAGTCCTTTGACAATCGCCCATTGGTCATTTTTATCAATCACCTCCACGCTGATGGGATACTTATCCCCCTTGACAGAAGTGATTACCGTCCAACCAGTTTGTTCTTGATAATTTAAGGCCGCAGAAGGTACCCGAAAACCTGTAGAACGCCGATAAATAAGATAGGCGGAAAATGTTCTTTTATTTAAGAGTTGGGGATCGAGGGAGTTTTCTGTGAAGAACCAATGTTTGTTTGTGTAATCAGTAGCGACAAATGATAAAGGAAACCTCTCTCCACCAACATGCAAAATAGCCTCCTCAGGCGGGTCCAGATTAACCCCAGCCGGTAATTTACAAGCCAGAGTCTGAGTATATCCTCCAATAATCTTAGCCCAAGGTTTTCCCGCTTTAATCTTCTCCGTAAAATGTTCATTAGCTTTAAATACTTGAGAAAAGAGATCATTGGTTTTATTCGTCTCTAGAATATCAAGTTCCTCTCCCCCATCAAGTTTCGTACTAAAGATACCCGGTGTTTCAGATAACACTAATTGATAATTTTCTGTCCAATCGGATAAAAATGAATTCCCGGTTCGGATCAGATTTTCACGGGTGCGGAGCAATTCAGACTTAGTTGCCATGATATTCCGTAACTGCTCTTTCTGGCCTTCAAGGTCGTAGGTTTGATTTTGCAGATATTGTAGATCTTTTTCCAGCTGTAGAACTTCTTGATCGATACTGTAAAGACGCCAAGCAATTGTCCGGAGGGCAAGGCGACCATCTTTTTTTACGCTGCGCGAATAATCGGCGTTAATTACTTCAGCCAAAGGTTCACCAGCTCGAACACGAGTCCCCTCTTCAACCAGTAAGTTAAGTTCTCCATTAAACGGCGCTCTTAACACTGTCTCCTGCCGAACAGCTAAAACTTTCACCCATTGACCATGCTCAACCGTACCCCAATCTACTACACGTATCTGGGGAAAGAAGTATCCGATTATCAAAAAGATAAGCTGGGTTAGAAAAAGAAAAAGCAGAAGCAAGAAAGATGGTAAGAGCAGAAACCGAAAATAATGCAACTGCCTGATTAGTCGAGCAAGAAAGGAATCAGGTCTTAATACATACCGTTTCAAAACAACCCCCCTGCCTTATCTCCATTTCGCCGATCTCTCCGGCAGGAAAAATACCCCCCAAAATTATATAAATTCGCTAATAGTCTGTCTTTTTCCTGCCTTAACCTTACTATTTTCTTTTTATTTCAACGCCACTAAGGAGAGCATTCGTCCGGTTTCTTGTTCCCGCCGATAAGAATAAAAACTTTCTACCTGACAAGAAGTGCAAAGGTTAGCGCAATCAATATTCTCCGTACGTAAACCTGAATTCACTAAGTGATGGTAATTAATCTTCTCCAGATTTAAGGAATAACCTTCACCAGAAGTTAACAGTTCCACTTCAGGCCAAGTTGTTTGGAACAAGCGAAACCGCTCGCGACTCACCCGGTAACAACAGTCGCCAATCGCTGGCCCAATCGCTGCCCAACAATCCACCGGCTCACTCCCATACCTTTTACCCATCTGTCGAACGGTCTTCTGAACAATCCCTGCCAAGGTTCCTTTCCACCCAGCGTGCACCGCTGCGATCGCCCGATGAACCGGATCAACAACGAGCGCCGGAACACAATCCGCATGTACTGTCGCCAGTCCCACCCCTGAAAGATTCGTCATCAGACCGTCGGCTTCCAATAATTCACCGTTGGCATTAATGTTATCAACGGTAATAATTTCATCACCATGAACTTGTTTAACAGTATGAACTTGCCCTGCGGTTAATTGAAAAAGCGCAAAAAACCGCCGGCGATGCTCCGTAACCTCTGCTGATTCTCCCAGACCATAGCCAAGGTTAAAATCTATCCAAACCTCGCCCCTCTGCTCCCACCGGGTAGAAAACCCATGAACCAACCAAGGAAGACCAGCTAATAATTGAGAATGATAATATCTCATCCCATTAATCACCTGTAATTGCCAGGCCATCCATCCAACCTCCGCTTTTTTTCCATAAAACCGGAGTCTTCTTGCCGAGAGAAGCTTGAACATCAATGAGGCGTTGATTCTCAGAGCCTCGGAATAATAGTTTCTCATTTTTTCGCGCAAGCATAAAGGGACCATCTACTAACAGCGTGGTTAATGCTAATAACTCGCTAATTTCTCCCACTTGACTAGCATTAATCTCCTCCCAAGTATAGCCGGTATAAATCATGACATTTCCCCCGACTGCTCTCACCTTTTTCGCCAGCGCCAGAGCACCTTGCGGCTGGTCCAAAGGTTCCCCGCCACTAAGAGTAACCCCGGAAATCAATGGATTATAACGTAACAAGTCCCAGACCTCGCTAACTGACAGCGGGGTCCCACCTTTCGGGTCCCAGGTTTCCGGGTTATGACAGCCCCGGCAGTGGTGAGCGCATCCTTGGAAGAAGACTACCGCCCTTAAACCAGGACCATCCACTACACTCTCCTGAAGTACCCCGGCAATCTGGATTTTAGGTTCTAAAGCCGCCATTTTAAAATCCCTCCTTACTGAGCGCTTAACATAACATCAAAAACGTTGGTTTACCTTGATGCCCAGCTTAACACATGTTTATCGCTATTATTACTTACCCAAAACATTGCTCCACTGTAATGTTCTCCACAATATCCACAGAGTTATCCACAGAAAAATAAAGAGTTTCGTGATCTTTTACGGTCTAATCCACAATATCCACAGAGAAGTCTACAAAAAAGCTGTATACAAATCACCCTATTTAATGAGGGGTTTAAGAAATAATCCACAATTATCCACAAGTGAAAATAATATTTTTCTACTGGTTCCATTAATCACAACTGAGTTTTAAACGAGGAGCAACCGCCAACTCTAAAGGGGAAGGGCCTTGCCTCTGAAAACGAAAGTGCCCACAGGCCGCAATCATCGCCGCATTATCTGTACAGAGGGAAAGAGGAGGATAAAACAACTCTACTCCCCGCTTAGCAGCTTCTCGAGAAAACCTCTCCCGTAACTCTGAGTTGGCCGCCACTCCACCAGATAAGACTAATTTTTTTACCTTTTTCTCCTCTACTGCCCGAAAGGCCCTGTCAAGTAAGGTAGAGACAACTTGTCCTTGAAAACTAGCCGCTAAGTCAGCAACTGGTATCTCCTCCTCCTTCTGCTTTAAACGATGAACGAGGTTCACAACGGCTGTTTTTAACCCACTAAAACTAAAATCATAGGCGCCAGCCAAGGCATCGTGTTGTACTAGAACAATCCTGGCTTTCCCCTTGTGCGCCATCTGATCAATCAGCGGTCCCCCTGGATAACCTAAGCCAAGAACACGGGCGACTTTATCAAAGGCCTCACCTGCCGCATCGTCCCTAGTACGACCTAAAAGCTCATACCTGCCATGTTCAGGCATAAATATCAACTCCGTATGTCCACCTGAAACCGTCAAGCATACCAAGGGTGGGGTCAAGCCCTGATGAACAAGGAAATTAGCATAAATATGACCCTCTATATGATTAACGCCGATAAACGGTATCTTCCAGGCCAGACTTAATGCCTTAGCCATTGAAAGTCCAACCAACAAACCTCCAATCAAACCTGGACCGTAAGTAGCCGCTACTAGATTAACCTCATGATGGCCAACTCCCGCCTCCTTGAAAGCCTTCTCCGTAATCTGCACAATCGCCTCTAGATGACAACGGGCTGCCAGCTCAGGAACTACACCTCCGAACTTACTATGTTTTTCAATCTGCGATAGAATGATATTACTCCGAATCTTTTCCCCATCTTCTACGATTGCGACCGCAGTTTCATCGCAAGAGGTTTCCACCCCTAAGGTTAGCATTATTGCCTCCTCCTGTCGTCAGTCTACTCGAGCTATTTTCGTTGTCCTCATATTCAACGATCTCATCTATGGGCTTTTTGCGTTGTCCTTTGATTTAATTATCCCGATACAATATATTGATATCCTAATACCAGTCAAACACTATATATTGTATTAGGACCTTTTACACAGGATACAACGCAAAAAGCTTATCTATAGAAATGCCTTCGATGTTTGTCGACTCACCTGGCTCTAATTTTCTTTTCATAAAGGTCCTTTCCACATAATAAAGGCATCTTCCCGATTATCTTGATAGTAATTAGGACGGACCCCGGTCTTAACAAACCCAATCTCTCTATAAAGATGCTGTGCCGATAAGTTAGAACGACGAACCTCTAGCGTCAGATATTTCAAACCCATCGCCTTACCTTCCGTCACCAGGTATTGTAAGAGAGCTCGTCCAACCCCCTGACGGCGACAACTTGGATCTACCGCTATATTAGTAATATGTCCCTCATCTAAAATCATCCACATTCCAACAAAGCCTAGAACCTTCTTACCCTCTCTCGCCACATAATAAAAAGCTCGCTCATTCTCAAGTAATTCATAGAGAAAAGAAGCCTTCGACCAGGGCAAAGGGAAACATTTCTCTTCAATTTCAAGGACAGCGGGTAAATCATCTAGACGCATCGGTTTAACCTTAAACATCAACCCGGCAACTCCTTTCCTCCCACCGAACTTCCGCTTCAGTTCGTCGGAGGTATAACGGTAGAGCAGTATATAATTGATTTTCCTTATTTTTCTCCCATTCCACCCATCCCAAACGTGCGAGTCGCGCTCCATCCACCAGGTTTTCTTTCCCGATGCCATAACTGGCCTGAGCTTTTAGGATGCTAGACAAGTAAGCTTGCTCCTCTTCAAGATCTTCTCCCAAAATAATAACCGGTCGCTCTTTTTCCTGTAGGGCTACAGCCAAACCCTCTAGTTTCCAGATCGCCGGAGGGGCCAACTCCTCGAGAAAACCTTCATGCTTCTGGTAAAGCCCAGCATAAACCTCTCCCTTGCGAGATTTTGCCAGTGGGCAGATTAATACTGAACACTTCTGAATATTGGTTGCTAAGGCCTGCAGAGTGGAAACACCGACCAGCGGAATCCTCAAACCAAAAGCCATTCCTTTGGCAATCGCCAGTCCCACTCGCACTCCAGTGTAAGACCCTGGTCCTACTCCCACCGCGATTAACTCTAACTCATCAAGTTTCCTGCCCACGTCCATAAAGGCTTCAAGAAGTAAAGCGGGGATCTTCTCGCTACCTCCCGGTCTAATTTTCACCTGTTCAGTGAAGACTACTTGCTCCCCATCAATAAAACCAAATGCGCCTGTCTTGGAAGATGTATCGATCCCTAGTACCCGCACTTAAACCCACTTCCCTATAATAAAGATTATTTCTCTACTTCTATCAGAGCTAAATGCATTGTCCCCAGATTCAACGTCACGCCACAATATATTGATAGCCTCTTTAAAGAGAGCCTTCGATGCTTGTCGATTCATCTGGTATTTGTTTTACCACTCCCATGGATAACTGGTAGCCAGATGAACGATTGTAAGCAACACACTATATATTATGTCGTAACCTCAAATCAAGGTAACAACGTAATTAGCTTTATCAATAATAAATGATTGATCATTCGATAACGTTCTCCATAGGGGAGAAAAGATATAACCCGTTGGTTTTCATCTTCCCCTCGGAAAAACTCTACCTGCATATAAGAAGCAGGCAGTGCTTCCTTAGCTGGTTCACCCCATTCAATCACCATCGCGGCCTCTTCTTCCAGCAATTCTTCCAAAGCAAGAGGTTCAATCTCCTCAGGACTAGAAAGCCGATAGAGATCCAAATGATAAAGGGGAAGCTCTCCCGCATAGCGGTGGACTAAAGCAAAGGTGGGACTGATTGCCAGTTCTTCGCTATAGAGCCCCGCTGTTATCCCCCGTACCAGTAATGTTTTTCCACTACCCAATTCCCCGGACAAAAAAAAGAGGTCTCTCGGTTGAAGAATACCCCCCAGGATAACGCCGAGTTCCTCTGTATCCGCTGGGCTGTCTGACCAAATTCTAATCCGATCCTTATCCTCTTTTGCCACCCGCACCAGGCTTCACCCCGTAACTCCCTATTTTTACCTCAAGATTAGCACAACAGCCACCTCCAGTCAAGAGCAAGCAAAGCAAGGGCTTTTTACGTTGTTACCTTGATTTGAGGTCATAACACAATATAGTGTGTTGCTTGGTCGTCAACGTTAACTATCACTTGGACCTAGCAATAAAATAAAAGTTAACGTTGAGCGACAAGCATCGAAATGTTTTCCAAATTGACCTTAACTACTGCCGAGTCTTAAGGTATGAAAATCAAAGCCAAGTAAACCGAATTGCTCTCGCAGAAATTTTAAAAATAAGAGGAGATTGCTCCAACATCAATAGTTTTTCCTCAAAACCAGAAAATTTAAATCATAAGCGTTTAGAAATAAAATCTCTGATCTCCCGTGCGGAAGGCGGACATCCAGGCACTGATAAATCCAAGGACCGGGTACAGACCCCGACGCCTAACCCCTCTCCCTTTACTCCCCGAAACCCTTGTCCAATCTTTATCCCTTTTTCACCAAGCTTTAAGTTACCCAAGATCCCTTCTTCTTGTAAACGATATAAAGCATGAATCAGACTCCCATAACAAGCTGAACAAGCCTGTCGTTGATCTATATATTTAGCTAAAGACTGGGCTTGTCGTGATAAACGGAAAGTCCCCGGAGTTTTTGCTTCCGGATTAACCTCAACAATCTCCATTGCTGAAAGGGAGGTTTCTCCCACACCTAACTCCGCTGCCATTGGAATATAGGGAATATCCTCCACATCTAAAGCCAAAAGCGAAGCCGCGTAGGAATCAATGAGCACTGGATCCTGACCTGCAAACAACCGACCCATCGGCACTGGATTACCGCCCTCTTCAAAGGTGAGATCCCCGCATATACCATCCACAATCGTCAGATGAGTGGGGAGAATCGCCGATAAATGGGCTATGGGTTTATGCAGCCCTAGGCGGTGGAACCGCCGCTTCTCACTATCAGGGAGACAGCCCTTCAGATTTTTGAGCGCGCAGGTCAGCTCAGTTTGACAATGAGCTTTCAATACCGGAAGGTTAATTAAATAATCAACCTCTAACGGGGAAGAGCAAACCGTTAAACTAATATCTCCCACTTGTCGTTTAACCGTATCATCTTTTTTAAGATTAACCAACTTAACCTGGTACTTTGCTGCTAACTCCCGGTAGCCACAGACTTGAAAGGCCCGTTCTGTCTCCTCCCCCACCCATGAACCTTCCATGATACGTAGATCGTGAAAACCTTTTGCTTGAAAGTAGCTAATAATCCCCTCAACGATCTCTGGATGCGTTGTCGCCCCTGAAGAGGCAGGTTTACCTATAACCAGGTTCGGTTTTAAACCGATTTTAGCTCCCCGTGGTAGCTGCTCTTCAGGTTTTATCGTCTGCAGCAGAGTTTTTACCATCCCTTGAGGATTGTCCCCATAAACAACAATAATCTGATTTTTTCTCACAAGATCTCCTCCCTGTACTTTGTTATGATAAGTTTTATTTAAGCTTCAATTTACAATACCTAATAAAAACGTGTTTTACATAGATATACCTTATTTTATCATACACAAAGAGTTACATGATTTTTTAATATTAAAAAGAGATATAAAAAGCCCTCTAGCTCGACATAAAGGCAAACTAGAGGCTTTTTATTTTTGTTAAGCTATTATAATAAAAATTAAATCAGATAGCTCATTAAATCAAGAAATTACAATTTATCTATTCTGTTTTATTTCCTCCATTAACTCTAGTTGTATTTATATCTAACTGTCTAAATTGTGGTAACAATCTTAAACCTAGGGAAGTTAATTTAAAATCATCATAATTAGCATAATAAGTTCCGCTATTTGCCTCCGCATAGAGACCAACGTGCAGACTATCTACATTCCCATGATCATATACTGTCAATTCACCAACCCAACCCCCATTGAGATATAAAACTACGTTAGTACCGTTTTGATCAACACCTAGGATATTTACAGTAGAAATGTAAGGATGCGTACCACTATGTTTAACAGTAGGTATTCTATTTACAAACTCGACTATTTCATACATTCCCTCAGAATTCACACAAAAAGCATAGTGAATATCATCAAAGGTTGTCATATTAAAGATTAAACCATATTTCCCATTCCCACTTCCCAAAAAGGGATCTTTATACATTGTTGCCTGTGCTGTGTAACACGTCGAACTTTTCACAGGCGCCGTTACGGCGAGATAATTAGTAGTTTTCATCAGGTAAATATTATCTTCTTTATCAGTAGTATATTTATAATCGTAATCTACTAACCAGCCGCTTGATGGATCTTCGAAGTCATCTCGAAATGCAACCACCTTAAAATCTTGGTGATTATCTCTCCCTACTACCACTCTCATTTCTAGTGGATGAAACATAAAATGTGGTTTCTCGGCTTTAATTACTAACCACTCCCCATCATTAGCTGGGATAAACCATTCTCCTCTATAATTAGTAGTTGTCGTTCCGCTTCTAGATCCACTATATATAATTTTCACTCCTGAAATTCCCTGTCCTGGATCAGCACTTGTTACACGACCAGTAACCCCTTGACTAATGACGCTCTTACAACCGGAAAACAGCAAAACCAACAAGCCTAATACCACCAGGGAAATATAAGTCAATCTTCTTTTATTTATCTTTTATACCCCCCACTATAAATTTTAAAGATCATTCGATATTTCTATCCGGCCACTAGAAAATAAAATTAAGAGTATATGTTATGAACAGCCTTTCCTGTCCGTCATCTCCTGACAGGCCCGGATAAAGCCGGTAAATAACTGATGGGATTCTGCGGTTAGGAGCCGTTCGGGATGCCACTGGACTCCCAGGATAAAATGGGCGCCGGCAAACTCGATCCCTTCAATTACTCCATCATCGCCACTCCGGGCGGAAATCTTTAAGCCGGGGGCCAAACTTTTTACTGCCTGATGATGATGGGAGTTGGTCCAAAGCTCTTTTTTCCCAATTAAAGAAAACAAAAGGGTAGACTCTTCAAGCCGTATCTGGTGGCTAACCTGATCTCCGGGCCTACTCTGCTTATGTTCTTTAGCCCCTAGATACTGCGTGGTTAGGTCCTGATACAGGCTCCCTCCCCAAGCGATATTTATAGCTTGTGACCCTCTACAGATTCCAAGGATCGGTATCCCTTCCTGATAAGCTTTACGAATTAGAGTCAGCTCCCATTGGTCCCGTTCAACTTGGACCTCTCCTAATTGGGGATGGGGAGGCTCGTCATAGAAACTGGGAGCAAAATCTCCACCCCCACTTAATAATAGGCCCTGACAGAAAGTAGCTAGTGGGCGCCGGAAAGAAGTTAATGATGATTGAAGAAGAGGTGATGGCAGTAACACTGGAATCCCACCCGCTCTTTCTATCGAACGGCAATAAGCTCCAGCTAACAGATACTGATCCGGAGTTTTTTCCCGATCATACTGGCAGGTAATTCCGATTACTGGTTCGATATGATTACCTCCTTCCTTTTTATCTGAATTGAGAGAATCTACAATTACCTTATGCTAACGAAAGGTAATTTGCTTTTTGTGAGCAAACTATAATATTAATTATATGCTAATTTTCCTTTCCCTCCAAGGATAATTTGTTAAGAAACTACTTCTTTAATTCTAGTGCAAAAAGGACAACCCTCAAAGGGATTTTTTAAGCAATCGCGAATAATTTAAACTATCATGACGCATCCGAAACGAACTTCAATTATTATTTTGGAGGTTAAAAAATGAGTCACTTACATAAGCGTGCCACTTTTTCTTTCTTTATTTTTCTGGTCTTGTGTTTGCTTCTTTCTCAGGAAGTTTTTGCCCAATCTAGTTCCCAGTCAAGTAAAGATGTGGAGATTAGCAAACCTTCGTTCCCATCCAACCAACCAAGCTCCGATAAATTTTTTCAATTCTGGTTTCAGCTCACCCCTCCAGGGCAAAGCAAAAAGGATTTTGAGTTCAGACCACCTTCTAGTACTCCAAAATCTCCTAGCGAACTTAGTGAGTTACGTTATCTCTACCTGGGTACTATTGATCAGGAACTGGCTTTGATCGTCCGTCTTACCGATAAAGCTAAAGAGCGCAGGATCGATCCTGTTAGGTTCGCTGATTATTTATATTCGCAACAGGTTTCAGCCCGTAGCTACCTCTCCCTTAGCGACCGGATTAATAACCTCATCTTAGAACTTTGTATTTTTGATTTGGGTCAGGTCTCTCGCTCTGAATTCTTAAACTTTTTACGGCAAATCCGGATCGCCTCTTACCGTCTATCTCCGGAAGAAAACACCTTTAATTATATAGTTGATCTGATTGAAAATTATCTGTTCTCCACTACTGAGGCGATTGATTGTCTGATCCTACTGAAACAAGACGCTACAAGTAGATGGTAAGAAAGCCAGCAAGAACTAAAAGTAAGATTAGCTGGTAAATAGAACTTCACACTAATCTCGAAGTAAAAAAGGAGGTAGACTTAAATAGTCTATCTCCTTTTTATTTCTTAACAAAGAAACTTGACATCCGGCTTAATCCCATCAGGTCCGATCTCAATCTCTCCATAACTGGGACTGCGCCCTAAGCTATAACGGGAAAGACTTCCAGGATTAAAAATAAACAGACCGTGCGCTTGCTCGAACAGTGGAAGATGGGTATGACCGAAGATGATAAGCTCCGCGCCACTCTCTTTCCCCTTCAATATTAAGCGAAGAAGATCCCGTTTTACTCCGTATTGATGTCCATGCGTAAGAAATATTTTCTTTCCTCCAACCTCAAAAAGCAATTCCTGTGGACGGGCAGAAAAATAATCACAGTTTCCTGTCACCCCCTGGACGGAGAGAGACGGAAAATCTTGAGCTACTTGAAGCAGATCATTTCCCCCATCCCCAGCATGTAGAAACAGATCGACCGTACCTGCTGTTTTCAAAATTCTATTTAGAAGATGATAGTTACCGTGCGTATCACTGACTACCAAAATTCGCATGTTAACGCCCCTTGAATAATACAATTCTCCATAATAGTTCGTTTAAGCCCCTGAGGCATCTTTTAAGTAAGCGCGGAAGTTTTTCATCGCCATTGCTCGATGACTAATCTTATTCTTTTCTTCATCCGAAAGTTCGGCCATGGTTAATTCCAGCTCCGGTAAATAAAAGAGGGGGTCATAACCAAATCCACCTTCCCCCCTTGGTTCAAAGGAGATAACCCCTTCACACCATCCTTCTGTCGTCCAGACCTCCCCTTCAGGGGAAGCGAACGCCAATGCTGAACGGAAACGAGCCGTCCTTTTTTCCCATGCTACCGCAGTAAGCTTCTGCAAAAGTTTTTCATTATTTGCCTGATCATCCCCCTGTACTCCGGCGAAACGAGCAGACCGAACCCCCGGGGCTCCCTTTAAAGCATCTACCTCGAGCCCAGAATCATCGGCGACCGTCCATTCATTTAGATAGCGAGCAACAGTGGTGGCTTTTTTAATAGCATTTTCTATAAAAGTTACGCCATCTTCCTCCACTTCAGGAACTCCAGAATAATCAAGGAGAGAACAGACTTCCCAACGCAAATCGGAAAGGAGCATTTTAAGCTCCTTTAATTTCCCCTTATTCCTTGAGGCCAGAACGATTCTTGGCACTTGACATCCCTCCGATTCTCTTGGCCAGATCTCCCAGCACCCCGGCTTGAAAAGCAATCAATTCATTGATCCCTTTGTTTGCCAAGCTTAAAAGAATCTCGAATTCATCATGGGAAAAAGGAGAGCCTTCGGCTGTCGCCTGTACTTCAACTAGTTGTCCGTTCCCGGTCATCACCAGATTCATATCAACAGAAGCTTTGGCATCTTCGTGATAACATAGATCTAAAAGCAGCTGATTATCGACAATTCCTACACTGGTAGCAGCTAAGAAATCATATAAAGGTAACTGTTCCTTATCATCCTTAGCAACCGCAGCTAAAGCATCAACCAGTGCTACAAAAGAACCGGTAATGGAAGCAGTCCTTGTTCCCCCATCTGCTTGTATTACATCACAGTCAATCCAGACCGTTTTCTCCCCAAGAGCCGCTAAATTTACAACTGAACGCAAAGCACGTCCTACTAAGCGTTGTATTTCCTGAGAACGACCACTTGGTTTACCTTTGGAGACTTCTCTAATATTTCTCTGCGGAGTAGCCCTAGGAATCATGGCATACTCTGCAGTTATCCACCCTTGACCGCTACCACGCAACCACATTGGTACTTTATCCTCAATTGTCGCCGTACATATTACTTTTGTCCCACCTACCTCAATCAGTACCGAGCCTTCCGCTGGTTGAATAAAGTTTCTACTGATTTTAACCGGTCGTAACTCGTCCGCTAGTCTTCCGTCTACTCGTTCCATTTTGTCCTCCGTCTCATTTTTATTCAGTTTACAAAAAGGCGTTTAATCTTTTCTTACCAAGATATCTATCTCGCCACATAATTGATTAATCTTTACTATATATAACCAACTTCCCGCTGTCAACCACAGAAATTTTGCCCTAACACTTCTATAATTCCCATAGAAATACTCTTGCTACAATAGGAACTACCTAATTCTATTATTTAAGATTTGACCACAAAAAAATCCCTTATGCTTGTCGATTCACCCGGCCCCATTTTCATCTTACAGGATACCGGTCGACTCACCCGGTTTTTGATTTAAAATCACTTCGTGATTACAGAGGTCAC
>ENA-UOOR01001171-UOOR01001171.1-fermentation-metagenome-genome-assembly--contig:-NODE-1171-length-32438-cov-11.642220_pt1 | contig 32438 bp, 20 predicted proteins | sample MGYA00245780_ERZ724029 | MGnify/ENA primary metagenome ERZ724029 (study PRJEB28704, sample SAMN03018315) | fermentation metagenome | biome: anthropogenic terrestrial biome; feature: soil... | reverse complement strand
AAATACGGTGGGACAGATGGTTTACTTTTTCTCCAGTAAATGGGCGATTTCTTTTTCAGTTAATACCTTTACATTCGTGAAGAGAAACCGGGAATCCAGAAAATTACCATATTGGTTACATTCTGTGACAGCGGCGTTCAGACTCGATTTTGCATCTTTCTCGAAAGAGAAAAGCATCAGTATGGTGAAATAATTATCTTTTATTTCAAACTTCTCAATTACGATTTCGGCCTGTTGCAGTTGAAATGAGAATTCGCGTTCCACAATTTCTTTCTGCAGATCCGAAAAAAACTGTCTGTCCTGGGTTGTGAAGAGGGAAAAAAAACGAAGTTTCTTGTCATGACCTCCCAATCCGGAGGAAATATAAACCTGCTGATGTCCCGACAAGTCTGAGCTCAGTACAATCCGGCTGCTGACCAGCGCCATGGAGGACCAGTGGGACAATTCGGGTTCCAGCGGACTACTGTGATAAGTCTCTATGGAGCGGTATGCGCCCACGTCGGGAATTGAAGCCAGTAGTGTCAGACTTCGCTTCTTACGTTCAATCGATTCATTGGGTGAAAACAATACTGCTACTTCCTCATCACGTACAAAGGGGTTATTCTCCCTTCGTAACCGGTCGAAATACCGGAAATAGTCCATCTGTTCCTCAATAGGTACCAGATCCTCGAGGATGTGAAACGTGTCTATTCCCTGTTCGTTCAGCGTTTGTCGTAATTTGGCCAGTAGATCGTCCTGTTCGCTCATATATGCAAAGATATGATATTTTTTGCAGTTCACGAAAGGGGATCTGTCAAAATATTCTTTGCTGTCGTTCCTGATTTGCTTAAATTTCATCAATTTGACCCTTTATTCCTCGGAATTGTATAAATTCGCATCATCAAACTGAAGAGACTCCTCCAATGAAGATCAGAATAGTCAATTTGTCAGAACATCCCCTGCCGCAATATGCAACCGTTCATTCTGCAGGTATGGATTTACGTGCAAACCTTGCAGAACCGGTGGTGCTGAAGCCACTCGAACGGGCATTGATTCCCACCGGTATTTATATCGAACTGCCTGTCGGATATGAGGCGCAAATCCGCCCGCGCAGCGGCCTGGCAATAAAGCACGGAATTGGTATCGTGAATGCACCGGGAACCATTGATGCGGACTACCGGGGTGAGATCAGGGTCATCCTGGTCAACCTCTCGAATGAAGACTTCGTAGTCAACGATGGGGAACGTATCTGTCAGATGGTTATCGCACAGCATATAACTGTGGAATGGGAGCAGGCCGACTCGTTGGAACAAACGGAAAGGGGCGCCGGCGGGTTTGGACATACCGGCAAAAAATAATAACCGAATCAACAAAAATGATCTATACTAACGTATTTCACAGACAACTATTCTCTTTATTGTCGTTTTGTCTTCTCGCGGCTGCAGCACTCATACCTCTGAAAGTGTCGGCACAGCAGGATACGGCAGCGTTATCCCTCAGCGAGGAAGAGAGGCGCAAATTCGATTTTTTTTTCTATGATGCTTTGAATGCCAAGGCACAGGGACGTTACGATGAGGCAATGGATCTCTTTCAGCATTGTTATGCGCTGGATTCTACCAATGCCAATGTGCTGGTGGAACTAGGTACCTTCTACAATCTCCTGCAGGAGAAAAATAAAGCTCTGGCGTTTCTCCGGAAAGCGGTACATTACGATGCTTCCAACTATTACTATAACATGATGTTAGCTGGTCTGAGCAAGGAACTCGGCTTAAAGCAGGAGGTAGTAGACATTTATTCTGCGCTGGCCGAGCGACATACCGATAAACCCGAACTTCAGTTTGAGCTGGCGAATGCCTACGCCGATAACGGCGAGCTTCAGAAGGCCATAGATATACTTGATACACTGGAAAGGAGCATAGGGATATCAGAAGGAATCACGTTGAATAAATACCGCCTTTATTCACTGATGAACAACAAGGAACAGGCTTTCGGAGAAATTCAGCAGATAATAAATAAGAATCCTGCAGATCCTAGATATCTTATTCTCATGGGTGACCTTTATCTTGAGGATAATCAGTCTGATAAGGCACTTCAGTATTACGAGCAGGCAGGTCGGATCGACCGGAATTATCCGGCACTTATCCTTTCCATGGTCAACTATTACGAAAAAACAGACAATAAAACGGCGGCACAAAGCGAATTGCAGCAAGCCATCACCGGTACTTCACTCGATGTAGAGACCAAGTTGCAACTCCTCACACGGTACCTTGGAGTTTTGCAACAGCGAAAGGAAGATCTCAAACAAGCCAATTCCTTATTTCATAAACTTTTCGAACAATATCCCAACAATACGCAGCTGAACATGATATACGGGAATGTACTGATGTTGCAGAATGATACGACCGGTGCAATGAAACAGTTCGAGATTTATACAAAAGATAATCCTGACGATCCCGCCGGCTATGACCAGATGCTCCGGATTATTCTGCAGAAGGAAAATATGGATAAGGTCAGGGAAATAACGACCGAGGCCCTGAAACATCTTCCTCAGGAACCTCAGTTTTATTTTTATCTGGGAGCCTCATATTATCAGCAAAAAAATTACAAGGAGGCACTGCGCGTGTTTGAAGAGGGACTGAAGCAGGCAGTCATCAGCAATCCTTTGCTGGAGTCGGACTTTCATGGGCAGATAGGAGATCTGAACTACTTTCTGGGAAATAAAGAGACCGCATTTCAAAGTTACGAAAAAGCGTTAAAATTGAACCCTCAGAATCTGTCCGTTTTAAACAATTACAGTTATTATCTGTCATTGGAAAAGAAGGATCTCGATAAAGCCGAACAAATGAGTGGTATCACTATTAAGGCTGAACCAATGAATCCCACTTTTCTCGATACCTATGGTTGGGTATTGTATGAGCAGGGTTCATACTTCATGGCTAAAATTTATATTGAGAAAGCCATTGAGTACAGTAAGGAAAATCCTTCGGCCGATGTGCTTGAGCATTATGGTGATATCCTTTACCGGACAGGAGATAAGGAGAAAGCACTGGAGCAATGGAAAAAAGCAAGGGAGCTGGAGAGCGATTCCGACACCTTGGATAGAAAAATTGAAACGGGTACACTGTAGGTATTCCCATAATAAATAACTAATTCACAATTAGCGTCATGCGTTACAAACAGATTTTATTCATCTGCCTTTTATCAGGCCTTTTTTTCACTGCTTGTAAATCCCGGCAGCAGATGGTCTATTCTACATCTCCCGTGGAGGAAAAGGCACATAACCAGCTTTTTAATGATATTATTACCAGCGAATTTAAGTATAATACATTTAGTGCGAAGCTGAATGTGAATCTCACCAACGGTACAAAATCACTCAATTCAAGGGCGAATATCCGCATTGTAAAAGACAGGGCATTACAGATTTCCGTACAACCACTTTTCGGGGTGGAGATGTTTCGTTTTTATATCAATCCCGATACGATGATGGTGGTAGACAGGATGAACAAACGCTATGTAATGGAGTCTATTGTATCCTTGAAAGAGACATATCCCGTGGGTTTCGATTTTTACACCATGCAGTCGGTGTTCACAAATGCACTTTTTGTGTCGGGAAAGAATCAGCCCGAATTGCCCGATTACAGGAAATTCAACTACACCAGGACTTCCGATCTATGCTATTACATGACCTCCAAGGATGCTGAATCGGGAATCGATTATTCCTTTACGGTAAACGGGGACGACCGCATTACCTTTACTCATCTGATGCAGTCACAGAAAAAACAATCATTACAGTGGGGTTATCATAATTTCACTGCAAAAAATGATCTTGTTTTTCCCAGTAAAATGAATATAACTCTCTCTTCATCATCGCGCAAAGTGAATGCAGAGCTGCTTTTCTCAGATATTGTCACCAATGAGCCACTTCAGCTGACTATGAGCGTACCGGCGGGATATACGAAAACTACTGTCGACGAAATAGTTAAAATTTTTTCCGGAAACAAATAGAATGAATATGACGACCCCTGTCACAGAGGAAGTTGTTTCCCTCAGTTGCCCATCGTTTTCAGAATAAAACAATCGTATGAAACGGCTTTTTATCATTTTTCTTTGTATTGCAACGGTTTTTCTTTCAAATTCTCAAACTCCGCAGATTGAGCGTTTGCAAAAACAACAACAGGCGTTGCAGGAAGAGATAAAGAACACGAACAGACTGTATCTCGACGTCAGAAATCAGACGACTTCCATTCTTGATCGTATTAATCTTATTAATAAACAGATATCTTCCCGCAAAGAACTTATTAATGCCCAGAGGAAGGAGATAACGGCGCTGCAACAGGAAGAGTTGCGGCTGGAAGCTGAAATTGAACGGCTCAACAAAGAGTTGAAACAAAAACAGGAGAATTATGCCAATGCCATACAGGGGATGCTGAAACACAATGTGAGCCGGAACAAATTATTCTTCATCTTCTCAGGAAAATCTTTGGGTGAGTCGTTGCGTAGAATGCAATACCTGCGCGAATATTCGAAGTGGCAAAAGTCGCAGGCTGAAGAAATAAGGAAGCAAAATGCAGAAATTGCCGTCAGAAAAGAAGCGTTGGTGAAAGCAAAGTCCGATAAAGAGAAAGCCTTATCTGCACTGCAGGCTGAACAGCAACGGTTACAGAGCGAAGAAAAAACAAAGCAGTCTGAGATGACTGCTGCCAGAGGACAACAAAGGCAACTTCAAAAAACGTTACAGGAAAAGCAAAACCAGGCGAACCAGCTGTATAACCAGATTGAAAAGCTGATTGCAGAAGAGGTGGCACGGCAGGAGAGGGAGGCAGAGGCCAAAAGACGGGCCGAGGAGATGGAACGTCGCAGGAAAGCTGCCGAACAGGATGCCAGGACGCCACGTGAAACTGAAAGTAGCAGGAAAACAGAAGAAACAATTTCATCTTCCGGAGAGAAGGAGGCTTCCCGTACCACTACCCCTGCGCCCCGCATAGAAGCAGACAGGAGCAAGAGCACCGATGAAACATTTAATTTGTCGAAGAATTTTGCTGCCAACAAAGGTAAACTACCATTACCGGTCACCGGTACAGCTTCGATTGTGGGTAACTTCGGTGCCAAAAAACACAACGAGTGGAACGTGACGACTAACAGCAACGGGATAGACATTCAAGCACAGAAAGGAGCCAGCATCCGGACCGTTTTTGATGGAGAGGTGTCAAAGGTATTCTCTTTTCCCGGCTCAAATACATGTGTCATTGTACGGCATGGTGAATATTACACCTTTTATGCCAATATCTACGATTTGTTTGTAAAGCAGGGCGATAAAGTGAAAACAGGACAATCATTGGGACGCATTTTCACCGATCCCGATACCAATGTCTCCGCCATGCATTTCCAGTTGTGGCAGAAGACAACCAAACTAAATCCGGCGCCATGGCTCAATAGAGAGTAGATAGGTGGTTATTCGATAGTTATTCGCTCAATAAATAATACATATATGTCGTTAAAAATTCGGCTGATTATCATGAATTTCCTCCAATTTGCTGTTTGGGGGGCTTACCTTACATCCATGTCCCGTTATCTTGGTCCAGCCGGACTGGGGTCCCACATTGGTATATTCTATTCCGTACAGGGAATCGTTTCCATCTTTATGCCCGCCATTATGGGCATCATTGCCGACCGGTGGGTGCCGGCACAAAAGCTGTTGGGAGCAAGCCATCTGCTGGCCGCCGCATTTATGCTTGCAGCTGGGTTGTACGGCCTCAATACGGATAATGGCATCTCCTTTTCAGTATTCTTCACGCTTTACACGCTGAGTGTGGCATTTTATATGCCCACGCTCGCACTATCCAATTCTGTTGCCTATACTATTCTGGAGAGAGGAGGAATGGATACCGTCAGGGCTTTTCCTCCCATCCGTGTTTTCGGTACCGTTGGTTTTATCTGCACCATGTGGTTGGTCGATGTAATTGGTTACCAAACCTCGGCAATGCAGTTTGTAGTGAGTGCTGCGATCGGTATTATTTTGGCGGCCTATGCCTTTACACTTCCCAACTGCCCCGTAAGCACCGACACAAAAGATAAAACACTGTTCCAGGCATTGGGCCTGGATGCATTTAAGTTGTTCAGACAAAGGAAGATGGCTTTATTTTTTATCTTTTCCATGTTTTTAGGAATTTCCTTGCAGATTACGAACGGATTTGCCAATCCATTTATTGCCAGCTTTGAGGCGATACACCAATATGCAAATACCTTTGGAGTACAGCATGCCAACATATTGATTTCACTGTCGCAGATATCAGAAGCCCTTTGTATCCTGCTGATTCCCTTTTTTTTAAAACGTTATGGAATCAAGAAAGTAATGCTCATTGCCATGCTTGCATGGGTGCTTCGTTTTGGTTTTTTCGGTATTGGAAATCCCGGAAATGGAGTCTGGTTGCTAATCCTTTCCATGTTGGTGTATGGTGTGGCGTTCGATTTTTTCAATGTTTCCGGATCGCTATTTGTCGACAAAGAAACACCCCATCATATTCGCGCCAGTGCACAAGGAATGTTTATGCTGATGACCAACGGAATAGGAGCTACCGTGGGGACTCTTGGGGCACAATGGGTCGTGAATCAGTTTACGCAGTGGAAAGATGTGTTGGTCAACGGGCAAACAAAATCACTGATGGTGGGAGAATGGCAGAGTGTATGGTTTATTTTTGCCGGATATGCTCTCGTGGTCGCCATCCTTTTCACAATTTTTTTTAAATACAAACATGTACAGCAGAAATAATAGCCGGTGATTTATATGAGTTTTTATATTTTAACAATCAATTGGAATTTAATTTGCCGACTCTCTGAATTCTTTCGGAGTTTTATTCTGTTTTTTTAGAAACTCCCTATAAAAATAGGCCTTGTTATTGAATCCGGATTCGTACATGATTTCCTGAACAGTCTTATTGGTGGTTTTAAGAAGTTTTTCCGCATGCTTAAGTCTTATTGAACGAATAAATTCAGTGGGTGTCTTCTTTGTTATCTCCTTTATCTTGCGATAAAGTTGCATTTTGCTGATAGCTGTTTCATTTGCAATAAAATCGATCGTGAGTTCTTCGTTATCAATGTTATCGTAGATGACTTTGGTAATATTTATGATTATATCTTTATCTTCCCTGTGGATAAGAGAGCCTTCATATTGTTCAAGGGCCGAGTAGGGTGAATTACTATACTCTTCCAATACGGTTTTTTTATGGAGCAAGCTTTTTACAATCACTTCTAAATGACGAAAATTGAAAGGTTTATTTATATAAGCATCTGCACCCGATTCAAACCCTTCAATCTGGCTTTCAACTGAGTTTTTTGAAGACAAAAGAATGATTGGGATATGTTTGGTCGATTCCGTTGCTTTCATTGATTTTACAAAATCAACGCCATTCATTTCCGGCATAATAATGTCGCTGACAACCAGTATAGGACGTTGCCTGTTTACAATCCACAATGCTTCTTTTCCGTTTGAAGCCTCTACAATATTGTAATCAGAGCTTAAAAGGTCTCTTATCATCGAGCGGATTTCCTGATCATCCTCCACAATCAGAATAAATGCGTCGTCTGGAATATTTATATTTTCTCTCGGATTGTCTTTTTCACTGAGCGAATTAATTTCAAATGGTATATCTGGCTTTAACTGTGAAAAAGCAGATTTCTGGCGTATTTCCTCAGATTCTACAGAGGTTAGTTCCAGGTTGGGAACAGATACCTCAAACAAAGTATATGTTTCTCCGTCACTTTCAACCCTGATGTCTCCTTTCAGGTTATTTACGATACTTTTACACAATGCCAATCCAATGCCATGGCGAGGATAGTCACCAATGGAAGCTTGTCTTTCCAGACGGTTAAGAACCTCAAATCTGTCGAATAATATATCATAGTACCCTGATTTTATTCCAATCCCGGTGTTTTTAATTGAAATTGACAAAACTTCATTCCTGACACAAACGTTTATTTCAATATGTTCTTTTTCGGGCGTATATTTTACAGCATTTGATAACAAGTTGAAAATTATTTTCTCTAAACTGTCCCTGTCAGTTCTCCAGATTATATTTTCATCAGGGATGGATGTGATTGAATAATTAATCTTTTTTTGTTCCAAGAACTCCATAAAGTGGTCAATAACATATTTCACCAACTCAGGAATATCTACCAGTTCAATTTTCAACTTTAGATGTCCTGTTTCCGCCTTTCTAAATTCAACAAGTTGTTCAATTAAATTCTGCATTCTTTCGGAATTAGATTTTATTACCTGCAGATATTTCTTGGTGGAATTGCTGGTCTCTTTTTCTTTCAATAGCTTATCGCAGGGACCATAGATGAGTGTCAGGGAGTTGGAGAATTCATGTGCTATGTTGGTAAAAAAACGGAGTTTCCCCTGATGGATTTCTTCTGCTTTCTGAGATTCCAAATCCTTTATTCTTATATCGTTTTTAAGTTTTAGACGATACAAGATCATTTTTCTTGTAATTGCCGTTAAAGCTAATAATAAAACAATATAAGAGAGATATGCAATATTACTTCTCCACCATGGAGGAACCATTTCAATGGGCAAGCTATAGAGCGTTTCACCCCATATTTTGTTTGCATTGCTTGTCTTGACTTTAAGTACATACTCTCCTTTCGGTAAGTTGGTAAATACTATTACATTTGAGTTACCCAGATTAACCCAGGCGTTGTGAAATCCTTCGAGCATATACGCAATTTCACATTTGGACGGAGCTATATAGTCTATCGGGATGAAATGGAAGCTGAAAGATTTGTGTTTGTGCGAAAGGGTAAGTACATTGGAGCCGTTGGCTCGCTTAAGGAAATCGGATAAATCAGTCTCCGTATTGTCCACGTGAAATGCATTCAGCCAAAGGCCGGGCATATACTCGTTTTGAATGATTTCAAGCGGATTAAATTCATTGAATCCGCTAATACCTCCAAAATAAAAGAAAGAGGAATATGGACTTGCATAGTACGAACCGTCTGAAAATTCATAATCCTGTAGTCCATCATTTATAAAATAGGAAATAATATGATATGAATCTTCATCAATTCCGTTCGGTATAAGTTTTGCTAATCCGAAATTGGTACTTGCCCACAAATTGTTATTTTTATCCTCTAAAATGCCGTGAATGGTATTGTTAGGCATTCCGTTCTTCTCATTAAAAGTAAAAACTACCGGTTTTTCATTATTATTCCAGGTCATTTTATTTAATCCCATACTCGTCCCGATCCACAGATCCCCTTTTTTGTCTTTGTGCATGCACAATACATCGTCACTACCATCGTTATTTTCGGAAAATTTAAAAATTTGAAACGTTTCATTGAAAATATTGAATCTGTTTATTCCTCCTCCACGTGTACCGACCCACAAATGTTCGTCGTCGGCTTTGATTATTGAATATACAATATTATTGCTCAACGAGTTTTTTTCTTCGTTGGAAATAAATTGTTTGTAATCGGTAACCCGGTAGGGAGTTGTTGAAAGATCTATTTTTAATTTAAACATTCCATTTCCACTTGTCCCTACCCATAAAATATTATCATTGTCAGGTAAAATGGCATAAATTGATGAAAGAACTAAATTATCAGGAAAAATCAAATTTTGAATACTTTCCGTTCTTTTATCATAATAGTTAATTCCATTTCCATCTGTACCAATCCAGTATTCATTTTTAAAACCTTTTGTTATTTTAAAAACAGAGTTGCTTGATAGTCCATTCTCTGTACTAAATCTGTTTCTAAGTGCTAACTTGCCGGTTTTATTGTCTCTGTAAAAGTGATATATTCCTGATCCTTTGGTGCCTACCCAAAGAGTCCTGTCTTCATCTTCAAAAAATGTTCTCACAGCGGAATTGCCAAATCCGGGAATATTTTCTGATGAATATGCTTTGAATTTTTCGGAGGAAGGGACAATTTTATATACTCCTTTCATATCGGTGCCTATCCATACAATATTTTGAGTGCCATTATAAACATTTAACACAGGAGTATTTTCTAATACCGGAATGATCCCGGACTTGGAATTATACATATACAATCCCTTATTTGTTCCTATAAAAATTGATTCCTTATTGTATCCGATATCGTTTATAATTCCTATCTCTCTATCGATAGAAAGCAAAATAAGTTTATCCCGAGATTTGTCGTAACTGTAAGTCCTGAAATCGGATAATTGAAAAAGTATACTGCCTGATTTGAGATTAAACAGATTCTCAACTTCTTTCAATGGGAATTGACTTATCTTGTCTATGGTAAGATAGTTTTCTCGTTTTTGTAATGTAACACTAAATAGTGATTTCTCTTTTGTTAATATCCACAAATTGTCATAAGCATCAAAAATAATTTGTTTAATATTCAGTTTTTTATTGATGTTCAACGGCTCAAAGTGGTTTTTTTTGTAGTCGAAATAGTATAAACCTTGTTGATAGACGGACGCGATAATTTTACCTTCAGAATTTTTAGCGATTAAATAAGAATGTTCATTTGTTATTTCACGACTTAGAGAATCAACAAAAAAACGCTCAAAACTCTTTTCTCTGGGATTGAATCTATTTATGCCAATGTCGGTAGCAATCCACAAATAATCTCTTTTTTCCTCAATAATATCTCTTATGATGTTATTACTTATACTCTGTCTGTTTCCCGAAGAAGGCTTATATACCTGAAATTCTTTCCCATTATATAAATTAAGGCCATCCCAGGTGCCAAACCACATTAATTGATTGGAATCCTGAAAAATTACATTGATGGAACTGTTGGACAAGCCATCTTTATTTGTCAGAGTCTCTATGTCAAAATCAATTGCATACCCCATTATCGGTAAAAAGAGAAAGAGTATGCAAATAATGAGATTCATTATGGTAAAAATTTATATGAATTTAGCGAGAGCCCAAACGCAAATTTACATGATTTCTCTTTACAATTTACACTATTATTTAATTTAGTCTGTTCTTGGCTCTAAGGGTATACTTTCTCTTATTAAAAAGTATGTTTTTTCATTTTGAAAGAAAAGTGTACTATTTTGAACGCTTAGGATACTTCGTTTTATATTGTAACAATTAATTTTGATTGAAAATTAAAAAAAATGTATATATCATGGACATTGCGAAACGTTTAAACAAAAACCCTTTATTACGCCCTTCAGATCTGGTACCGGGAATAGAAGGAATGGAAATAACCTGTTTACTCAATCCCGGGGTATTCAGGATGAACGGCAAAACCTGGCTTTTGTTGCGTGTGGCGGAGCGGCCAAAACAGGCGGAAGGAAAAATAAGTTTTCCCGTATATAATGAAAATGGAAAAATAGAAATACTTGTTTTTGACAAGGAAGACCCTCGGTTGGATGCTTCAGATCCGCGGGTGATACAGTACAAGGGACAAAATTATCTTACCACATTGTCTTATTTGCGCCTGGTTGTGAGTGACGACGGCATACATTTCCGTGAAGACCCCGCTTATCCGCCCATATTCGGAGAGGGTGCACTGGAGTCATTTGGCATTGAGGATTGCCGCGTAGCTACAATGGAAGATGGTTTTTTTCTTACCTATACAATGGTATCTCCGGTGGCTGTAGGCGTTGGACTGATTGTCACGAACGATTTTAAGACGTACGACCGGAAAGGGATGATCTTTCCTCCGCACAACAAAGACTGTGCCTTTTTTGAAGAAAAGATAAACGGAAAGTATTATGCCCTGCATCGTCCGAGCAGTCCCGAGCTGGGTGGGAACTACATCTGGTTGGCCGAGTCTCCCGACAGGCTCCATTGGGGAAACCACAGGTGTATTGCCGTTACACGTGAGAACAGCTGGGATTCGGTACGGGTGGGAGCCGGAGGGGCACCCATTAAAACACCGGAAGGATGGCTCGAGATTTATCACGGTGCAAATGCCGATCACCGTTATTGTCTGGGGGCGTTGCTGCTGGATTTGAATGACCCGTCGAAAGTGCTGGCAAGGAGCATGGAGCCGATTATGGAACCTATGGCACCTTATGAGAAAACCGGTTTTTTCGGAAACGTCGTCTTTACAAACGGCCATTATGTAGAGGACGATACCATTAGAGTATTCTACGGGGCGAGTGACGAGGTGATTTGTGGAGCCGAGTTTTCGATTCAGGAAGTACTAAACTCATTAAAATAGCGATATGTCAAAAAACATATTGGGAGAATACTTGTTTTTTCGTTCTCAACCACTGAACATAAGAACACTCCTGGTTACAAATATGCTGTATGCATTTATATTACCCATTATCGAGATCTTCGTGGGGGCTTATATCATGCGTAACACGGGTAGTCCGGCTTATGTGGCAATTTACCAGCTTTGTATGTACTTCGGGGTGTTGGTTACATCGGTGCTTAACGGGTTAATGCTAAGGAGGTTCAATTCCTCGTCGCTTTACGCTTTCGGTATTTTGTTGTCGGCAGCTGTATTAATGGCAATGATGTTTGTGAATTCCATAGGGATCATCGCGCTGGGGTTGTCCGGATTCATCCTGGGTGCATCTACCGGCTTCTTCTGGACCAACCGTTACCTGCTCACGTTAAACTCAACTAACGATGAAAACCGGAATTACTTTTTCGGGCTGGAATCTTTCTTTTTCTCATTGTGGAGCATTACCGTCCCGTTGATTGTAGGGGCTTTTCTGGTTTCGGTAGACGGGTTTGTCTTTCTTGGAAAAATATTGGATGTAAATAACGGCTATCAGTTTATTACCGCGTTCAGCTTACTTGTCGCATTAGCTGCCGTATTGGTTTTGTCGAGAGGCCGTTTCGACAACCCGGTACAGAAAAAGTTTTTTTATACCCGTTTTCACCTGCTTTGGCAGAAACTATTGACTCTCGCGGGGCTCAAAGGAATGGTACAGGGATTTTTGGTAACAGCGCCGGCCATATTGGTGATGCGTCTGGTGGGCAACGAAGGATCCTTGGGATTGATACAAGGCGTGGGCGGATTGCTTACGGCAATCCTGGTTTATACATTGGGGCGGATTGCCGCGCCCAGGCACCGGATGGCAATTTTCGGACTTGGATTGTTTGTCTTTTTCCTGGGGACGTTGTTTAACGCCGTCCTTTTTTCTGCCATTGGGGTCATTGTGTTCGTGCTGTGCAAAGTGTTGTTTCAACCCTTGCACGACTTGGCCTATTTCCCAACCATGATGAAAACAATCGATGCCGTAAAAGTGATTGAAAACAGAAATGAATATGCCTATATCCTCAGTCACGAGATAGGATTATTTATTGGCCGCGCTTTCGGAATGGGTTTGTTTATATCTCTGGCTTATTGGGTGTCGGAAGATTTCGCCTTGAAGTACGCGTTGGTGATTGTGGGAACCGTTCAATTATTATCGTTGCCGCTGGCTAAAAACATCATCAGCGATATCGATACGAAGTACAGCAAATGATCGTATGAAACGAGTATGTAAACCAATTACACCCATGTCGATAACTAAAAGCGAGTTCACTGAAGTTAGATATTCACCCGCTATGGCATAGTTCAAGCAAGCTTGACTCTGCTCATTTGGCTTAATGCGAATATTCCATATGACACGTTTGAACTTTTTTGATAAGTGAATACAAAGACAAAACTTGTTTTGACTATGTTGAGCGTAGAAAAAGTCTAATAAAATGAAAATAAAAGTTTTAATCGTATGAAATCGATATTTAATTTTCTCTTGTTCTGTTATGTTGCTTTCCTTTTGTCATGCCATACAGCGGAGCCTTATTATGGAGATCCTGTTGTTCAGGTTGACATTCACAGGGTAGAACTTATGCCCAATATGCCGCAGCCTTACGACCTGCTGGATTGGAAAGAAAAGGCCCGGCAGTTTGATGGATATGTTTTTGATTTTGATTCCCAGCTGCCCGCGGGACCGATGATCTGGCTCGACAATAACCAGCGTAATTTGCCCCAACAGACATTCGGGTTATTTACTGCGGTTCATGACGTGCGTCAGGGCCCCGATGTAAACAACGGCGAATTTCACGAAAGCCTCAATTCCTTAGCGGCAATATTAGGCGCCGGATTAATAGGGATTGACAAAACCAGTCAGAACGGGTATAACTTTGTGAAGATGATCCAGAACTATTTTAACAGGGACAACGGATGGAATATCATGATGAACAACACGACTCCTGAAGTGGCTCTCCTGGGTGGAGGTTATGGGAGAGACTGGTGGTATGATGTCTTTCCAAACGTGTTGTTTTATAATGTATGTGACGTTTTTCCGGGTGTTGATAATGCCGAAAACATACAGCGTACGATTGCAGAACAGTTCTGTAAAGCCGATTCGTTATTAAACGGGAATTACGATTATTCTTACTTCGATTATGCGCAAATGAAGGGCATGATAAACCAGATCCCGCTGCAACAGGATGCTGCCGGAGGACATGGTTACGTACTGTATGCGGCATACAAGCTATTTGGGGATAAGCGCTACCTGGAGCGTGCAAAATCAGCCATTGAGGCGTTGGACAATCAGACCGAAAGTCGTTTCTACGAAATATTGCTGCCTATTGGAGCTTACACGGCTGCCCGCTTAAATGCCGAAGAGGGAACGGATTATGATGTGGCAAAGATGCTCGATTGGGTTTTTGAGGGTACAAAAAGTGAAAACGGGCGTACCGGATGGGGCATTATAATGGACAAATGGGGGGAGTATGATGTGAGCGGCCTGCAAGGGAGCATTACCGACGGTGGCGGATATGCGTTTCTGATGAACAGCATAAAAATGGCCATGCCCCTTGTTCCCCTGGTGAAGTATCAACCTGAATTCGCGAGGGCCATAGGTAAATGGATGCTGAATAACGTGAATGCGTCGCGGCTTTTCTTCCCCGATAAAATACCTGATGCGCATCAATGGCTGCCGGGAATGCAGGGATATACGGGTTCCGTTATTGCTTACGAAGGCCTGCGTTATGCCGACGACATGGATAATCCACGGTTGGAGGGGGTGCATCCCGTGGCTATCGGAGACGGACCCAAATGGCACAAAGACAATCCCAGGGAATCGATGTTCAGCCTTTACAGTACGGCTCCCGTAGGCATATTCGGAGCCATGATAGAAAAAACCAATGTTGAAAAAGTACTTAAACTTGACTGTAACATTACAGACTTTTATGCAGACCGGACTTATCCCACTTTTTTGTTATACAATCCCTATAATCAATCCGTGAGAGTGGAATATATACCGGTGACGGAGGGGGTCGACCTTTTTGACGTGCTCTCAAAAACTTATTTGGGCAGATCGGTCAAAAACAAAGCGGAGATAGAGATACCGGCCGACCAAGCCTGTGTGATCGTGGAGTTGCCGTCGGGCATGGAAATGGAAAAAGCGAATAACAAGCTTTGGATTGGTGAAAAAATCATATCGTATAAATAAATTAACTTTTGTAAAACATGAAAAGAAGATTATTTTTAAAACAAACTGGAGTGGTTGCCACACTTTTGACCCTCTCAAATATGGCTTTACCACATAGTATAGAAAAAAATCTCAGACACAGTGCTGAAAAAAAAATGACGTTGAAAAAAAACGATATAGTTCTTTTTACCGGTGATTCTATTACAGAGGGATTCAGACAATATAAGAGCTATAGGAGCGCAAATAGTATACGTGCTTTAGGTAATGGATATGTACAGTTGGCAGCATCTAAACTGAACTATTCTTTTCCCAATAATAAATTAAAGATTTATAATACTGGAGTAAGTGGAGATACAATTATGAAAATGCTGGCACGTCTTCAATCACATGTTATTGATCTTAAGCCAACAGTGGTAAGTATCTTGATTGGAGTAAACGATTTTAATGTCGCTTTTATGAAATATGGAAAGGGAACGCCAGATATATATGAAATACAGTATACTGAACTGCTTACAAAGATAAAATCGTCTCTACCCGATGTCCGTTTTGTTTTGGGTGAACCCTATGCCTTGAAAGGTGCACGGGAGAAAATAGATGCTTGGTATCCTGAATTTATCTCCTACAGAGATGTTGCTAGAAGAATAGCGAAACAATTCAATGCCATATTTCTACCTTATCAATCGATTTTTGAAGAAGCAGCTGACAATGCTCCCAAACTACATTTCTCAACAGATGGAATCCATCCATCACTTGCTGGAATAGGACTTATGGCTGAAGCTTGGTACTCTTGTATTGACTAAAATAATTATAAATAATGAGCATGAAAAATAGGAGATCTTTTATTAAAAATCTTGTTCTTAACTCTGTTGGCATTGCATGCTATCCTCAACTTTTTGCTGAAAGAAACAAGAATATAAAAATAAAAAAAATAATTCTAAAAAAAGGGGACAGTATTCTTTTTTATGGTGACTCCATTACTGATGGTAATCGAAATAAAGAAAATAACCTCCCATCTAAACCTGATGCGATGGGAGGTGGTTATGCCATGTCAGTTGCCACGACACTTTCCATGAAGTATCCCAATATGGGCTTTACATTTTATAATAGAGGGATAAATGGCAACAAAACAGAACAAATGATAGAACGGTTAGAAAAGGATTGCGTACTGCTTAAACCAAGACCTACAGTTATTACTTTACTTACCGGAATAAATGATTATTCATTATCTTTTTCCAGAATTGGGAAAGGTAATCCTGAAAAATATGAAAGGGATTTACGTGAATTACTCAGACAACTAACGATAAGGCTTTTAAACGTAAGGCTAATACTCATGGAGCCATTTGCATTTGCGGGAATTCGAGAAAAAATCGATCAGTTTTTACCTGATTTCTATTCTTATCAACCTGTTGCTGAAAGATTGGCAAGAGAGTTTGGAGCGGCATATATTCCGTTACAATCAATCTTTAATGAAGCAATAAAGAAATCTTCAACTCAAACATACTCAACGGACGGAGTTCATCCAGCATCTGCAGGAATAGAATTAATCAAAAGAGCGTGGTTTGATTTTGTTGAGATACAAGGAGTTTGAGTTGATATTGGAATCTATATTTGATTATAATAAGACTTAACCAATTTATCTCCTTTTTTGTAATATAATTATACACTGTGAATTTGAATAATATATTTGATTTTCAATAAAAAATATAAATATGAGAAAAGCAATTCATCCCATTCTTCTTATAATGCTTTGTTCCGCTTTATTATGGACATGTAATGAATCATTTTCAGGCTATGAAGAAATAACAGCTTTTGCAGGTTTTCAACAACCAGAGGTAATCATACCTGATACAATGGAAATAGCAATACCTGTAATCATTTCTTTATCAGATATAAATTACTATAGTGCTTATACAGTATATGTTTCTGTAAATGACACAGCAAAATATCTCAAGAATAACTTAATGAGTTTAAGCAATGCTATGTTTAAAGAACCTGATTATTCGAGTGAAGATTACCTGTCTATTTATAAGGTTGTTGTTGAAAAAGGAACAAAAATTGCAGCAATAATGGTGACGCCTCAAGTAAATGAACTTGAGGATATTCCCCACAGCTTAACTTTTAAAATCCTTCCCGATACATTGAAACAGGTTCAACCTAAAGGAGCGGATTTTTATCGTGTTGAAAAAGCAAAAGACCAAGTTACAGTAACAATTAACCCAATAATACCCTTATTATGATAACAAAAGTGACACAAATATTTATTGTATTGTTCTTTATTTGCATGATGAGAACCGTAGGGCAAAATGTGAATATTGAAGGGAATGTTTTTGATGAACAAAATCAACCTATCGTTGGTGTTACCGTAGTGGTCCCAAATTCAACTATAGGAACAGTTACAAATAGTGAGGGTTACTATAATTTACAAATACCTCAAAATACCAAAACGCTTAGCTTTTCTTTTATTGGAATGACAACAAAGATTGAGAATGTTGAAGGACGCACCCTCGTGAATGTAGTTCTTCAGGATGCGGATAATATTCTTGACCAAGTTGTCGTGATTGGGTATGGATCAATGAGAAAAAAAGATTTGACAGGAGCAGTCTCTTCTGTGCGGTCAAGTGAATTGGAAGGACAAATAATGACTAGTATACAGCAAGGGCTTCAAGGAAGAGTAAGCGGGGTAAATATTAATCAATCAGACGCCTCTCCTGGTGGAGGATTGAATATCACAATCAGGGGAAGTAATTCTCTTATTGGAGGGACGGAGCCATTGTATATCGTTGACGGATTTCCAATAGATGGAAAAAGTATGGAAGTCAAAGATGAAAATTCACAAGGGAATCAACCCCAAAATAATTTAAATTTTTTAAATCCTTCCGATATTGAATCTATAGAAATATTAAAAGATGCGTCATCAACAGCCATATATGGCTCCAGGGGAGCTAATGGAGTTGTTCTTATTACTACAAAATCAGGTCAAAATCAGAAGGCGGAGATTTCAGTTAATCATACTCTTGAAGTTGGAGATATGTTGACTGTACCCCAAGCATTATCAGCTTATGATTTTACATGGTTGGCCAATATGAGAAAAATTGTCAATGATGTATTTTATGGAGGTATTCCTTATGAAACATCAGTGTCCTCTCTTCCTTATCAAACAACATTCAATACTAATGGAAGTCTGGTAAAAGGATCTCCTGAGGATTATAAAAATGGTATTATTGCATCAACTGATTGGATTGATGTAATAACAAGGTATGGAGCATCTACAAGAACTTTGCTTTCTACAAGAGGAGGTTCAAATGATTTTAAATATTATTTCAGCGGTGGATATGATGATGTAAAAGGAATCGTTGAGGCTACGGATTTTCAGCGTTATTCATTCGCCAGTAACATTAACCTGAACTTGAATAAAAATTTAAGTCTCAGCAATTCTTTAAATTTATCTTATACAACGGGGAAGGTTGGGCAATCGGGACTTCTTAACGGAGATAATGCAGGCATTTTAATGCTGGCGAGTATTAAGGTAAGTCCACTCATTTTGCTTCAGGATGAATATTGGGATGAAGAGTTTGGAGAGATCATAGGTAGCGATAACCCATATGTTCAGGCAACCAAATTCAAGGAATTGAATACGAACAAAACATTGATTGAGCGATTGGCTCTTAATTATAAACTTCATGAATCTTTATCGCTTAATATAAGTGGAGGTGTAAATTACAGGGATAATATTAAAGATATGTACTATCCAAAATCTACCTTAAGAGGAGATCGAGCCGGGGGAGGTAGGGCATTTTATGGGACAAATGCCAGTTACACTCTTTTGAATGACTATATGTTAACTTATAATAAAAAAATTAAAAATCATACTGTCGCTTTAACGGGGGTTTATTCTTTGGAATATTTAAATAGAAAGGCCTTCAGTACAGCTGTTTCTGGTTTCATAAATGATATCGTAGAAAACTACAATTTTGGTGCAGCAAATGATTATTATAAACCCTCTTCTTCCCATTTAAGCGTCATGGCTTTATCAGGCATTGGCCGTGTGAATTATAATTATGACGACCGATATTTGCTAACAGCTTCTATTCGTGCAGATGGCAATTCAAAATTTGGAACAAATAATAAATGGGGTTATTTCCCATCCTTTGGATTAGGATGGCGATTGATTGAGGAAAAATTTCTTAAACGTGTATCCATCTTTTCCGATCTTAAATTACGTGCTTCATTTGGAGTTACAGGTAATGCCGGATTATCTGCCTATCAATCTATTCCTCTCATGGATATTACAGCAGTGGCTTTCAACAATGTATCCTATATGGGGATGTACAATTCAAATATTCCCAATCCTGATCTCAAATGGGAAAGAACCAATCAAACTAATCTTGGAGTTGATATAGGACTTTTTGATAACAGATTATATTTCACCGTGGATGCATATGACAAAACTACACATGATCTCTTACAGAATCTTAGGTTACCTGCGAGTGCAGGATTTCGTACAAGAATAATGAACATAGGAACTCTTCAAAATAGAGGGCTCGAATTACTTCTTAAAGCCATTATCTTGAAGCAAAAGAACAAACTTAACTGGGATATTTCGGTAAATTGGTCTACTAATAAATCTAAGATTTTATCTTTGGGAAGTGTGGGTTCCTATCGTCAAAGTATAATGATAGACGGATGGGATCCTTTTTATGTGGGTGAAGGAGCTGAACTAGGAGTGATATATGGTTATAAAGTATCTAATATTATTAAGACGGAAGAAGACCTTGCTAATGTAGCTGTAGATAATCCAAATAAAAGAATTGGAGAATATGATTATGTTAAAGATGAAAATGGTTTTATGAAAGAAATGGTTCTGGGGAATACCAACCCTGACTTTATTTATGGTCTTTCAACTCAGCTTAGATATAAAAATTTCAGATTAAATGCCAATTTTTCAGGAAGTATAGGGAATGATATCATAAATGTTCAAACCCAGATCGTTCAAAACCGGGCATTGGGCACACCCAATGTTATTTATAACTATTGGATACCTGAAATACGAAATTCAGCGGGTGAAGTTGTAATTCCCGATAACGGAAAAAATGGACTTTGTATAGGTTATCCGAATAATACCGTCCACGATATAAGTAAATTAGTGGATCATTATGTAGAAGATGGCTCCTTTTTTAAAATGAATAATATTTCACTTTCTTATGTTTGGACACCAAAAAATAAAATGAAGTATATCAAAAGATTAATACCTACATTTTCAATAAGTAATCTATTCATGATTACCAATTATTCTGGTGTTAATCCTGAGACAAGTCTATATGGGCAAGATCCAATAAGAAGGGGTGTTGCTTATTATGAATATCCATTGACAAGATCTTTCTCATTTACTATTAATTGTGTATTTAACTGATTCCAATTATTCACAAAAAAGTAAAAATATGAAAAAGTATATAATAATAAGTATGATTTTATCATTAGTGATATCTTGCATTGATTTAGAGGAAGAAGTGTACTCGGATATGCAATTGAGCGATGTTTACCAAAAGGCTTCAGATGCGGATGCTGCCTGCATAGGACTTTATACGGGAAACCTTGATACCTATTATCTAACAGTTATCCTTGGCAGTACAACAAGTACGGCTGATACAAGATTTCAGAATGTGGTTCAAGGACATTATGATAATAGTTTTATACATTTCAATGATTATTGGACCTCTTATTATGAGACCATTCGAAAAGCAAACGCCGTAATAGACAATTTATGGAGTTCACCTCTTAAAGACGAGGTGAGAATTCCTTATATCGCTGAAGCTATGGCCATAAGAAGTTATTCGTATCTAAAGTTAGTTAAGCTTTGGGGCGATATCCCATTCCGTACTGCAGCCAAAGATGTGCTTCAGTCAGATTTTAAACTAACTCCTATGGAACAGGTATATCGGCAGTTGATATCGGATATGGAATGGTCAGTAACGATGATTTGGAATCCTATGCAAAAACCAAGAGGAAGAGTTGATCAAATAGGGGCAAAAATGATTCTGGCTGACATTTATCTTACTTGTGCTTCATCTGCAAGAGCGTATAATCCTGCTACTTCAGCAAAAGCACTCAAACCTTATTTTACTGCATTTGATGCTGATAAAGAAAAGTTCTGGAATCGTGTAAAAGCACTCTGTTCTGATGTTATTGATAGTCCATACAGGTTAGAAACTGCAAATTGGACCAATCTGTGGGGTGTTGATAACCGTTTTAATTTAGAACATATTTGGTCAACTCAAACTATTCCGAATAAAATTGGTACTAGACTACTGCCTTATACACCAACTTATGCTGTTGGTATATGCGAAGGACAGGCTGTAGGGGGGGCATTTATGACTTACGATTGGGCAATATCGTTCGATCGAGAAGATGTCAGGTTTAAAAACGGAATAATCTGGGAATATATAGATGGCAGGAATAATCCTAATAAAAATGGATATTATTACGTGGAACTTTGGAGAAGAGACTTAAATAATAGATCCGCATCACTGAGTGGGAATCTCAGAACAAGCAATGATACAATTTTCAGGTACTCTTCATACCAACGTCTTCAAACGAAAAAGTTCTATGATCAAAGCTATGTTAGCACAAACAGTGCGATTGGACCTGCAATTCAGATGCCGATATACCGAACAGCCGAAGCTTATCTGTTTTATGCTGAAGCAGAAAATGAGCTTTTCAGTTGCACTTCTGATGCGGTAGAGAAGGTGAATTTTTTAAGAAAACGGGCAGGTGTTTCTGAATATTATCCCGGACAATTTAGTAAAGATGCATTCAGAGAAAAGATTCTGGATGAGCGCCAATGGGAGTTTGCTCTAGAAGGTAAGGATGTTTTTGACATCATGCGTATGGGAATACTTGAAGAGGAATGTGCGTTTAAAGAAGTTCTTTGGGATGGTAAGGATTTATCAGCAAACACAAATCAACGTCCTCGTGATGCTGATAGTTACTGGCTACCCTATCCCATTAATGAAACGAACGTGAATAATGAACTTAAAAATGTATCGAGAATGAATTATAATTAAAAAAGAGGAATTATGCGAACATATATTTACATATTAATAGCTTTTACTTTCTTTTCCTGCTCTGACAATAATTTGGATAATTCGTACATAAATGATGCAGAAATCAGGGTGTTGACGATATCCAATGCGATTAATATTACAGAGTCAAGTGCAAATATTGGAGGTAATATTGTGGGTGACAAGACAAAGATTTCAGAAAAAGGAGTGTATTACTCCACAACGGATAAATTTTCTGTGAATCAATCTTCATTAAAGATAGTTTCAGATTCTTCTAGCATGAGTAGTTTTTTTGTAACGATTGATAATCTTGAGCCTAAAACAACATATTATGCCAAAGCTTATATAATAACAAATGGAGCTGAATTATATGGTGAGCAAATAAGTTTTATCACCACAGAGCCCGAAGTGGTAGATGTTCCTACTGTTTTAACTGATAGTGTAACAGAAATTACGCCTAATTCTGCAAAGATATTTGGAAGTGTTACTGATATAGGAGGGGCTGGGATAATAGAGAGAGGAATGTGTTATTCTACATCCGAGACTCCAACTATTGTTGATAATAAAGTGCCGGATGTTAGTACGGGTTTAGGTAAATTTTCTGTAATGCTTACGAATTTAGTTGATCAAGAGAATTATTATGTAAGAGCTTATGCAATAAATAAACAAGGTGTTTCCTATGCTGAGGTAAAACAGTTTCAAGCTAGGTTTATTCCAAAGAGACCGACATTAACTTTTTTATCAACAGATGCGACTATCCTTACTGACTTTACATCTGCTTCACTCGTGATCCAAATTACCGATAATGGGGGTGAAGAACCTTTCGATTACGGAGTTTACTATGGTATATCGGAGAATGACATCAATACTAAGTTTCAGGAAATTTCAAATACTATTCCGTCAGATGGTCGTATTACTGTTAACATCTCTGGATTGATGATGAATACACAATATTTTTTCAGAGCGTATGCGACAAATTATTCAGGAACTGGCTATAGTCAAACTATCCTAAGTTGTAATACCGATGTTCTTCATGAGGGATTAAAATATAAAGCGCTACCCCCAATAAAAATTCAGGTTAACCGCATAGAACAATCTTTGGTTTTTTTAGATAGGAATCTTGGAGCTACAAAGATTGCAACTAATTTGAAGGATATGGAAGCTTATGGTTGGTTGTTTCAATTCGGACGCAGGATAGATGGTCATCAGATTGTCAATTGGTCTCCGGCAGGAAATACTGGTTCTTTTAATTTGATTCCTGCAAATAATGATGAAGCTCCTTCTAATCGGAATACTGGGAATAATACGCCAGTTTATTTAAAAAATAGTGCTAACGACTGGATAAATCCTCCCTTTGCTGATCCCGCTACACAAGATACTTACTGGGGTGTTTCAGATAATGACCCTAACAGAGCTAATGGAGGCACAAACAATCCCTGCCCCCCTGGATATAGAATCCCTACTGCTGTAGAATGGTCAGGTTTACAAATATTGTATGGAAAGGCTGCAGATTTATTTAATTCTCCATTAAAAGCGCCTGCTGCGGGTTACTGTAATTATAATGGAAATTTTGTTGCAGTAGGTACTGGTGCATACTTCTGGGCGTCCGACCTAGGTACGGGAATGGGAGTGACAAATAATAAAACTGCAGAATACGGAGGGTATGCTTTATTTACAACGGGGAAAGCTGTAAGAGGAATAGAAAAGGCATCCGCTTTAGCTGTCAGATGTGTGAGAATATATTAACAACAGAGTGTGAATCGCATATTTAGAGCAAATAATTTTGTTGATTTTTATATTATTCCTGATAGCAAAAACAACTGAATATGATAGTTTTTTCCTATATGAAAAAGTTATTTTCAGAGACTCATTTGTATAGGAATGCCCTCATAAAGTAGGATCAAAATTAAATTTATCCGGCTTGCCGGACTATAATAATAAATTATGAAAAATTCAAAACAAATTCAGATATTATTAGTTGTCGGAATACTTTGGTTTAACACTGCTTATGGTTATCAAAGTTTCAGATATCCAGACGTAGAGGTAATAAATGATTCCCTTGTGCCAGTAAAGTCACAGCAGTACGGAATGATTCATTCCAAGAAAGTTAAAAAAAACTACAATGCTCTTGAAATACCTTTCACAGGAACTATTATGATAAAAGAGGATTTTAGTACAACGAACTATGGTACAATCCCTAGTAACTGGAAGGATCTTTATTCCCGACTCCCTTCCAGAAACTGGATGGTTGATAATAAAAATTTTCTTCGCCCTGTGTTAAAGAATAAGACGGGTCTAATAGCTTACAATATAGACAAGAATAAAGAATCAGTCAATCAAAGTAAAAACCTAGTGGTACAGGCCAAATTCAAAAAAACTGAAGATGATAGCGTCTTTTTTGGAATAGCAGGTCGTATCAAAGATAAAGAAAACTTTTATGGAATACTTGTTGTATCAGATAATAAGCTCATGATAGTTAAGATAAAAAATCAAAAAGTCTTACCGTTAACGGAAATGGTCTTTTTGGAACGCTATCAATATCCGCAAGAATGGAGTTTAACAGCTTCTTTTTATCATGATCTTATAACTGGAATTGTTATGGATAAAAATGGGAAGATTATAGCAAGAGTTGATGCTCGTGATGGAGAATTTCTTGCAGGACCTTTTGGCCTATACTGCACTGAATTTACAGCATGTAAGGAGATAGTCTGCTATCAGACAGATGATAAAAAGAGAAGTTTTAATGTTAAAAAGCAAGAGATTTATAAAGATCCCCTTTATTCTGATTATCAATTGATTCATCCCGTCATGACTCATGAGAAATTAAATACAGATTTTAATTCTTTGGATAAATCTTATGACATCATTATAGCTGGTGCTGGAACAGGAGGATGGGCTGCTGCCGTCCAGGCCGCGCGATTAGGTCGTCGCGTATTGTTAATAGAAGAAACCGATTGGATCGGAGGGCAGATGGTAGCTGCAGGCGTAAGTTCTATGGATGAATCGGGTGCTCAAGTTAGGGAACGAGGTATTTATCGTGAATTTCATGAAAGTATGGTGTTGTATTATTACGGGATGGATAAAGATCCTTTTCAGGCTTATTACTATGGCAGGAGCACCCAAAATCAGCAGGAAGGTGGATATGCGCCCAAAGATGTGAAAAACATACTTTATGGTTTTATACAAAATGCAAAAAACCGATCTGGAAAAGGTTGTTTAGATCTTATTCTTAGAACAAGCGTACAAGAAATTTTTATTAAAGATAAAAAAATTACGGGTGTTAAACTCGTTCATTGGGAGGGTAAGGGTTTTGAAGAGAAGAATATTAATTGTAAAATATTAGTTGATGCTACTGAATATGGAGATTTAATTCCGCTTACAGGCGCACGTTACCGGGTAGGTAATACAATCAGTGATAACATAAATTTTGAAGGTGCCGTGCAGGACTATACTTACACAGGAGTAATTCGGGAATATGCTGATGGAATTCCTGATCATTTAAAACTTTCCGTACCTCCTCCTAATTATGAATTGTATATAAAATCTTATCGAAATAAGGTTTTATATGGTGATTGGGGATTACACTCAGGGCAGCGAAATTTCCGAACTATAATTGCTTGGCGGGGTATGGCCGATATAGTTAGTCCACTTAACGGACGAATGAATAGTTTTAGACACACCTTGGGTGGTTTGAATGGAGGAAATGATTATCCTGTTTCGGTTGCCACACTTGAACAAATTGGGCAACGTTTAGAAGATGAAAAAGAAGGAATCTATCGTACTTTGTCCATAATTTATTATTTACAAAATGAATTAGGAGTACCTTGGTCCTTTGCAGAAGAACAAGGTTACAATACAGCTTACAACAAAATGATGATGGAAAAAAGAGGTGTTGTGAAAGAAATGCTTCCCTATGCAAAATATTTGCCTCAAATGCCTTATGTTCGTGAAAGCCGTCGTATTATAGGAGAGAAAATTTTAGTTGCAGATGATTTACAACGATGGGAAAAAGCAAGGCACTTCTCAACCTCGATAGCCATGGGAGATTATTTTATGGATCTACACAATACTTATGATTCTTATGAGCGTGATTTAGATAATGATGATTTTGCTAAAGGTGGAGGTCCTTTCCAAATTCCATTTGAAGTATTTATTCCACAATCTTTAGATGGTTTTCTCCCTGCAGAGAAAAATTTTTCACAGTCACGACTCGTGAGTGGAGCTACCCGATTACAGCCTATCACCATGCTCACCGGTCAGGCCGTTGGGATCATTGCTTCAATTGCTGTTGAACAGAATGTTCAACCCCGTGAGTTAGATCCACTTGTAGTTCAATTATATTTATTAGACCAAGGTTCTACACTCATTCAACGTTGGTATGTCGATGTACCATGGGGTACAGAATTGTGGAAAGCGGTTCAGATTATGTGTTTATACAACCTGATGGATCGTCCTGGAGAAATTGATCGTAACCAAATCAAGGATGGGATGGAATTTATGACTAAGGATTATTGGGGTACTAATGAAAATATATCAAATATAGAAAAACAAGAGGTGTTAAAAAAACTGGTATTATTGTTTCCCAAAGTCAGAAAATATGAAAAGCAATTGAATGAGTTATTAAAAAAAGAGATTACACGAAGTGAAGTTGCAATTCAATGTTTAAAGTTTATCAAAACTGTTTCATTATGATCCTATTACATATTAAGATTGGGAAATCATTAAAGATTAAAATAAATTTGATCCTGTAGTTCAAATCGTTTTGTCATTTTTTAATGTGTCCACTTTGAAAAGTATTTTTTTTCATATTTAAATCAAAAATAGATGCTGATTATCTAAATATTACGAAACCAGGAAAACAGTTTTCGGGGGTTTGGGGGCAGACTCTTTAATGGTTTTATTGGAAGGGGATTCAAAGGGAATTCTATCTCTATTATAATGGATATTAAGTGTGTGAAAATTAAGAGGGTATTGAAAATATGATTCTTTTGCAATGCCGAATTTCTTTAAAATTGCATGAATGAGTAGGAATAGTGAGATTTATAAATGATTATGTTTTTATTTTAATTTATATATTATGAATGGAAGAAGATCTTTTTTAAAAACATTGGGAGTGGGAAGTACTCTCGGGTTATTATCACCTGAATTAGTTTTAGGAAATGAATCAAAGAATTCTATAGAGAATGTCAACAAAAAACTCCCCAACATTAAAACTGATGTTATTGTGGTTGGAGCTGGTGCATCTGGAATACCAGCGGCAATTGCTGCTGCAAGAAACGGAGCTAAAGTTGTACTTATAGAGGAAGATTCCGTCCCTGGTGGTGCTCCTGTTGATATGAATGTAGCGATGCTTTGTGGAGGACCTCGAGTTGGAATTTATCGGGAAATGGTACAAAACTTGAATGCTATATACACCATTACAGGATCTCCAAAATCTGACTTTGGGGAAGATGGAGCCAATGGCAAGAATCACTGGTATCTTCCCTCTTCGTTTATGATGGTTGTTAACCAAATGATTGCTGCAGAAAAAAAGATAAATTTATTTTGTGGAACTAAAGTAAATAATGTCATTATTGAAACAAAGGGTAATCGTAATACTATAAAGGGGGTACAGATAAATCGTATGGGACAAATACAAGAAATTCATGCACCTGTTACAATTGATGCAACGGGTACAGGACAAATTGGTGAATTATGTGGAGCCCCAGTGATGTATGGTCGCGATGGACGGAGTGCATTTGGTGAAACTATTGGAGCAATAGAAAAAGATATGAAAGTTCAAAGATGTACATGGATGTTTATTAGTCAAAGATTGCGACCGGATGCAATCTTGCCGAGAACAAAACTTAGTCATGGACTTGTAGAAGATGATCTCAATAGATGGGTTACACCTGAAGATGTTTCCCGTAAAGCTGGGATATATCTTCACTGGGGAGCAACTGTCGAATGTAAGGATACCCGAGATCCGATTGCCATCACTGAAGCACAACAAAAATGTCTCAAAACTTTAATACCTGATGCGGAAATTTTATTGGAGGCTGGTTTCCAAATGCACCTTGCACCAAAATTGGGAGTAAGGGAGGTTCGCCGCATACAAGGTGAATATGTATTAACAACAAATGATATGAAACAAGGGAATTTTCCTGAAGATACAATCGCTTACACAAGTTACGGATTAGATGCGTGGGGAGAGAAAATTTCACCTGAAGAAAGAAAGACCAAGCCACATGGAATTCCCTATAGGTGCCTTATCCCTTTAAATGTTGAAGGATTGCTCATGGCCGGTAAAGCAATTAGTGGTACGCATTTAGCAGCTAGTGGATATAGGGTACAACCGATTGTTGCAAGTGTGGGACAAGCCGCAGGCACTGCTGCTGCAATGGCAATTCGTTCCAATACAACTGTAAGAAATATTGAAATAAAAAAATTAATTGACAATTTAGATACTCAGGGATTATTTATAAAAAAAAATGAATAAGATTTCCGTTAATGGTAGCAATAATTTATCATCTTTTTCGATAACAGATCTTTTTTTTGAAGAATATTTGGAGAATAGACAAAATTTGATTTCAAAAACTATATCGAAAAACTTGTATTTGTATTAAATTAGATTAAGATGAAATAAAACGATACTTCATAGCATTTCTGACAAGGTGATCTGCTGTATCAATTTTTCAATAAACGAAGTTTTACAATCACTTAAATCATCAAAATGAAAAAAATATTATTGATTGTTTGTCTTTTGAGTTGTATGTATGTATATGCGGTAGCACAAAAATCCATATCACAAATTGATATTAATTTAGTAAAGTATATGCCGAATATACCGCATCCATATAAGATGAAGGATTGGAAAAAAATTGCTAAAAAACAGGATTCACTTCTTTTTAACCATGACGCTAAAGGTTCTTTGCTCCCTCTGATTTGGTGGGACGATACACAAGTTAATTACCCCATTAGATCATTTGGAATTCCAAGCTATGTAGGTGCATTAAGAAATATGCAAAAAGGAAATCATTATGAATCATTACCTACAATTGGAGCTGTAGTTGGTGCATCACTTGTTGGAATTAATAAGAGTAATTATGAAGGAAATGACTATGTTTCTATGCTGCGGCAATTCCATAATAAATCAAATGGCTTGGTGTTAAATTCTGTGAAACAACAAGTGGGGAAAACTTTTTGGTATGAAATATTTCCGAGCATGGGGTTCTCTATGCTCGTTGACCTATATCCCAAAAAAGAAGAAATGGCTATAATTATGCAACAATGCGCTGATATTTGGAATAGGGTTGTGATCGATCTGAGCAAAGAGAAAGATTACCCGGTTTTTGATTTTACTGCATTTGATTTTAAAAAAAGAAAAGGATACTACAATGGCCGCTGGAAAGAACCAGATGCGGCGGCCGGCATTGCCTGGCTACAGTACTCCTCTTGGAAAAAGTTTGGTGATCAAAAATATTTGAAGTCAGCAAAATCCTGTATGGATTTTTTGCAAAAACGTCCGGCTTCTGAAGGAACATTTTATGAAATTATGATGCCATATGGTGCTTATTTAGCTGTACGAATGAATGCCGAACTTGGCACTAATTATGATGAATTAAAAATGTTGAATTGGTGTTTTGATGGAGATAATTCGGACAGAGATGGTTGGGGTGTTATGGCTGAATCATGGGAAAATTATGACGTCTATGGATTGGTTGGACAAAAAAAGTGGGAACAATATGCTTTTGCAATGAATACCTTTTCTCATGCAGCGGCTTTAGTGCCAATTGTAAAATATAATCCTGCTTATTCCAATTCTATTGGAAAATGGATATTGAATCTGGCTAATGCAGCAAGGTTGTTTTATTCAGATGAACATCCCCGAAACAGACAAACTAGTGCAATATGGATGGGAGATCCTGAACATGTTATTTGTTATGAGGGTGTACGGAAAGATTTGGGGAATGGAAATTTTTTTGAACCTTTCCAGGGAATTCTGGCTACGAAGGGACCTTATGCGGTTGGTGATCAGGTAAAACATCTAACATCGCTTACAGATATTTGCCCTTATGGTTCTGCATGGGTAGGAATGCTCGCTTCAATTGTGGATACCACGAATGTTGAAGGTATTCTGCAATTAGATTGTAATGCAACTGATTTTTTTGGGAATAAAAAATTTCCTACCTATCTTATTTATAATCCATACCAAGTAGAAAAAGAAGTAATAATCAAGGTACCGGAAGATAATAATGATTTATTTGAATTGAATACTAAAAAAATGATTAAAGAGAATGCTGAAAAAAATATAAAAATTTTAATCCCAGCGGAAAGTTCTTATACAATCGTTGTAATACCGTCAGGTACCCAAACAAAAGTGGAAAATCGTATGCTTCTCTCATCATCTGGTGAAGTAATAGACTACACATATAAACTTACTGTTGGCTCTATCCGTAAATAAACGAAAATGATTACTTTTCTGATTTCCTTGGCCATCCTATTAGCTGGTTATTTCTTTTATTCGAAATATTTGGAACGAATCATGGAGATTGATCCGAACAGGCCTACTCCGGCTGTATCCATGGGTGACGGGGTTGACTTTGTCCCAATGCCGTGGTGGCGCGTACTTCTTATCCAATTCCTGAATATTGCCGGGTTAGGCCCAATATTCGGTGCAATCGCCGGTGCTCTCTGGGGATCTGTCGCTTTTGTATGGATTGTGCTGGGTACCGTGTTTGCGGGAGCAGTGCATGACTATTTCTCGGGAATGCTCTCTGTTAGGCACAATGGACTGAGTATAACCGAAATTATTGGGATCTATTTGGGTAATATCATAAAACAATTAATGAGAGTTTTCACAATCATACTTCTGGTGCTTGTGGGAGTTGTTTTTATTTCAGGCCCTGCAGGTATTCTTGCAAATTTAACGCCCGCCACACTGGATTTTACATTTTGGGTTTGGATCATCTTTATATATTATATTTTAGCTACCCTGTTGCCTATTGATAAGATCATAGGAAAAATTTACCCAGTTTTTGGTTTTGCTTTGTTATTTATGGCTGTCAGTTTAATTATTGCCCTGATAATTAGAGGGTATTCCATCCCGGAGCTGACCTCCGAAAATTGGCAAAACTTTCATCACGACAAAGAGCGATTCCCAATTTTTCCCATGCTGTTCATTACCATAGCTTGTGGTGCCATATCGGGTTTTCATGCCACACAGTCACCTCTGATGGCACGCTGCATGAAAAATGAAAAAGAGGGACGAAAAGTATTTTACGGAGCAATGGTCATTGAGGGAGTCGTAGCCCTTATTTGGGCGGCAATCAGCATGAGCTTTTTCGGAGGTATACGGGAGCTAGGCGAGGTGATGGTGGCACAAAAAGGAAATGCAGCCTGGGTGGTCAATGAAATCTCCAACTCACTGCTGGGGAAATTTGGGGCGATACTGGCCATACTGGGAGTAGTAGCTGCACCAATCACCTCCGGTGATACAGCTTTTAGAAGTGCAAGGCTTACTATTGGTGACTTGTTAAAATACAATCAGAAACCAATTAAGAACCGTCTGTTAATTACCATTCCTTTGTTTGCCGTCGGCTTTATTCTCACCAAAATAAACTTTGACGTAATATGGCGCTATTTTGCATGGTCTAACCAAACCTTAGCTACGGTAGTCTTGTGGACCATCACGGTTTATCTTTTCCAAAAGAGAAAAACCTATTGGATAACATTGTTCCCTGCCTTTTTCATGACAGTTGTGGTTACAACCTATATCATATTAGCACCGGAAGGTTTCTCACTCCCCGGGTCTATCTCTTACAGCATGGGATTATTTACAGCTTTCATAATACTTATATTCTTTATCATTTATAGATACAAAAAGTCCAGACAATAAATTAATTATCTTTATTCCAGAGTAGACGTAAATATAACTTCGTTAAATTTCTCTTTTTTATAAATTAATGGACGAAGCACATTTCAGCCTGTGCATAAGCTGTATCCTATTCCTCAACGGGAAATAGACAAATCCGGGGGAAGTATCGTTCAGA
>ENA-UOOR01001169-UOOR01001169.1-fermentation-metagenome-genome-assembly--contig:-NODE-1169-length-32479-cov-6.084937_pt1 | contig 32479 bp, 21 predicted proteins | sample MGYA00245780_ERZ724029 | MGnify/ENA primary metagenome ERZ724029 (study PRJEB28704, sample SAMN03018315) | fermentation metagenome | biome: anthropogenic terrestrial biome; feature: soil; material... | reverse complement strand
GTGATCACGGGGAAATCTCGCTCTCTCGCATGCCTAGCCGTGTCAAAGTCGGGTGCTAACACACCCCCGCGCCGAAAGCAACGAGCGGGCGAGCGAGAGGGCATCGGCCTTTTCAACGTGATCCTGTGGAATTAGGCCTCGAACGGCCAACGCCCCGGTCGAGGGGAGACGCGCCGGTCAGAGGCGGGTGGGCGATTAGGCTTGGGGCCCCGACGCGAGCCGCAAGATTGATAATTGGTTGACAGCCAAGCGAGCCATTTCTATATTGCGCCGCCTTTCGGGCCCGCGGCGAGGTAGCTCAACTGGTTAGAGCGGCGGTCTCATAATCCGCAGGTCGGCGGTTCGAGTCCGCCCCTCGCCACTCGGAGGCAGTCTGCCGCCTCCGCGCTATTTCCCCTGCCCGAGCCTGGTCCCAATCGGGCAGGGGAGCGCCTTTCCAAGCCCGACGAAGTCCGCGTATAGTGCCCGCCTACTTCGGAGGTGCGGAGCGGCCCAGACCGGGCTGTTGCTCGCGTGCGAGAGGGCTGGAATGCGAATCGCGGTCATCAGCGACATTCACTCGAACATCGAAGCCCTCCTCGAGGTGGTCAAGGTCATCGAGCGCGCTCGCGCCGATCGCATCATCTGTCTCGGAGACGTCGTCGGCTACGGCGCAAGCCCGAATGCCTGCTGTGACCTCGTCAAAGAGCTCGCCGAGGTGACGCTGCTGGGCAACCACGACGCCGCGGTCTCCGGGCGCATGGACTACAGCTTTTATTACGATGCGGCCCGCCACGCACTCGACTGGTCGGCCTCGACCGCCAGCGACGAGAACCTCCAGTGGCTCAAGAGCCTGCCTTATACCTATCGGATCGGGGACATCGGCTTTAGTCACGGTTCACCGATCGATCCGCAGGCCTACGAGTACATCTTCGCCCTCGAGCAGGCGCGCGAGCTGATGCCGTTTGTCGAGGATTTGCCCGAGGTTACTTTCATCGGGCATTCGCACCTGTGCAAGGCCTTCGCCATCGGTAATGGCGAGGTCAACGACGTGGTGGCACAGAAGTTCGGCATCCGGCGCGGTTACAAGTACATGATCTCGGTCGGCAGCGTCGGTCAGCCGCGCGACTACGACAACCGGGCCTGTTTCGTCATCCACGACACCGACGCGCGCACCGTCGAGTACCACCGGGTCGAGTACGACATCGAGAGCTCCGCGCAGAAAATCTTCGATGCCGACCTCGCCCTCAACTTCGGCAAGCGGCTCTTCCTCGGGGTGTAGAGGCGGGAAGCTTTGGGGGCCGCCACAGCGGTCCACGAGGCTTGCGGGGAGCTGCCGCCTACCGTTATCCTCCCGACACCATGAGCCTTTCGAAACTTGCCGCGTTGCTGTTGGTCGCCTGCCTGTCGTTTGCTTGCAACCGCTCGGGGCCGCCGTCGGCCGAGTATGCCGAGGCGCGCGAGAAGTGGAGCGCTCTCGTGAGGGACCGGCTCGACGAGGCCGCCACCGATCCCCAAGCGGACGAGGTGCTGGCGCTTCTTGGCCGGGTCGACCCGAAGAGCATCGACGCGCAATACGCCAGCGAGCTGAAGGCCGAGATCGAAAAGTCGCGCGCCGAGGCGAAGGCCCAGGCCGAGGCGCGCGCCAAGTCGCTCGAGGCCGCCGAGGCTGCGCTGCGGCCCGTCGTCGCCAACTCCCCGCGCGACGAGGAGCCCAGCCCTCCCGAGCCGGCGACCGAACCCGCAGCACAGGCCGCCGAGGCGCCCGACGCGGGCGAGGCTGACAAGGGCCAGCCAGTCGAGGGAATGCCGGCCTCGGACTTCAAGACCAAGTTCTCGCGTTGTTTCGAATACAGGAATGACTCGCTGGTCAACGGGCTCGCCGGCGGCCAGGTCTGGGGGCTGAAGGACCTCTCGATCTGTCGCGACCTGCACCCGACCTTCGTCAGCAATTCGGTTCTCCTGTACGAGGACAAGCTCTCCGCCATTCGTCCCAACGAAGAGCTGGCGCCCAAGCAGTACCTGCTGGTCGACGGCAAGCTCGTCCCGTTCGAGGAGGCCGAGAAGCTGAAGAAGGAGAAAGAGGCGGCCCCGGCCGCCAGCCCTTGAGAACGGATGGAGGGAGGGCCCGGCCCATGGAGCTTTTGAACGACCGCGCCATTCGCACGCTTCTGACCCTGTTGCCCAAGGCCGCGCTCAGTCGGGTCGTCGGGACCGCCAGCCGGCTGCCTGCGCCCAGAGTTGTCCACACCACCGCGGCCCGACTCTTTGCCCGCCGCTACCGCATCCAGGTCGACGAGGCCGAGCATGCGATAGGCGAGTACCCGACCCTGGCGGCCTTCTTCACGCGCCGGCTCAGGGAAGGCAGCCGTCCGGTGGCGCCCGGCGAGCAGGTGATCGTCTCGCCGGTCGACGCCCGCGTCGCGGCCGCGGGGCTCGCAGAAAAGGGCCGGATGCTTCAGGCCAAGGGTCGCGACTATTCCATCGCGGCCCTGCTCGACGACCCGGTGGAGGCGAAAGCCTTCGAGGGCGGTCCTTTTCTCACGCTCTATTTGTCTCCGCGCGACTATCACCGAATTCATGCGCCGCTGGCTGGGGTCGTCGAGGGCTATGCCTACATCCCTGGCAAGCTCTTCCCGGTCAATCCGCCCTCGGTGCGCACCATTCCCAACCTCTTCTGCGTCAACGAGCGCTTGATTACCTACCTGCGTGCGCCCGCCGGCAGGGTCGCAGTGGTCAAGGTCGGGGCGACGTGCGTGGGGCGTATCCGCGCCGCTTACGACGACGTGGTGACCCGGCGGGGCGGCGGCGCGCGGAGCATGAGCTACGGCGAGCCTATCCCCATCGAGAAGGGCGCCGAGCTTGGCGTCTTCGAGACCGGCTCGACGGTCATCCTGCTGTTCGAGCCGGGAAGCGTCGAGCTTGACGGGCGGCTGACCGAGGGCGCGAGCGTGCGAATGGGCGAGCCGATCGCGAGGACGTGCGCGCGCAGCGCTGCCCGGGGCTAGCCCAAGCAAGGGCCAACCGTCTATAAGGGCGGCGCAGCGCTGCCCTTTTTGCGCGGCTGACGGAACAAGCCGGCAGCCTAAGGTGGCGCCGGTCGTAAGGAGGGCCTTGTGGCGGAGCGGATTTCTGCGGTCAAGGGGATGAACGATTTGCTGCCCGAGCAGATGGGCGTCTGGCATCGGATCGAGGACCAGGCGCGCGGCACGCTCGAGCGCTTCGGGTTTGGCGAGGTCCGCACGCCCATCCTCGAGAAGACCGCGCTGTTCGTGCGCGGGGTCGGCGAGGAGACCGACATCGTCGGCAAGGAGATGTACACCTTCGAGGACCGCGGCGGAGAGGCCAAGGCCGGGACGATGGTCTCGCTTCGCCCCGAGGGCACCGCCCCGGCGGTCCGCGCGGCCATCGAGCACAACGTCTTCGGTCAGGAGCCGTTGGTGCGCTGGTACTACCTGGGCCCCATGTTCAGGCGCGAGCGCCAGCAGAAGGGGCGCTACCGGCAGTTCTACCAGGTGGGCGCGGAGATCTACGGCGCGAGCGCCCCGCACGCCGACGCCGAGCTCATCGACGCGGGACAGGCCTTTCTCTCCTCGCTCGATATTGGCGAGATAACCCTCGAGATCAACTCTCTTGGGGATGAGAGCTGCCGGCCCAAGTACATCGAGGCGCTCGTCGGCTACCTGAAGAGCCGCGCGCTCGATCTCTGCCCGGAGTGCCAGCGGCGCCTGCAGACCAACACCTTGCGCGTGCTCGACTGCAAGAACGAGAGCTGCAAGAGGGTCACCGCCGAGGCGCCCTCGGTCGACGCCTTCCTCTGCGAGCCGTGCCGCGAGCACTTCGCCACGCTGCTTGGCCTTCTCGATGGGCTGTCCATCGAGTACGTCGTCAACCCGCGAATCGTGCGCGGCCTGGATTACTACACGCGCACCGTGTTCGAGTTCGTCTCGCACCTGCAGGGCGAGGGCGGGCTTGGTAGCCAGAACACGGTCTGCGCCGGTGGGCGCTACGACAGGCTCGTGAAGAACCTCGGGGGGCCCGAGGTCCCCGCGGTCGGGTTTGCCGCCGGTCTCGACCGGCTCGCCCTGCTTTCCGCCAAGAACGCCTGGGGTGCGAGGCCGCCGGAGCTCTTCCTCGTCTCGCTCGGCGAGCAGGCCCGACAGCGAGCGCTGCTGCTCGCCTCCGAGCTGCGGCGCAAGGGAGCTTTCGTGGATCAGGATTTGCGAGGAGGCGGGCTGAAGGCTCAGATGCGCAGGGCCGACAAGTCCGGCGCGACCTTCACCTTGGTCATCGGCGAGTCGGAGCTCGCCTCGGGCAAGGCGAACCTCAAGCGCATGGCGACCGGCGAACAGCGCGAGGTGGTGCTCTCGTCCCTGTTCGACGAGCTCTCCGGTAGCCGCTCGACGCGCTGACCAACCCCAAAACCTCTCACCCCTGGAGGTCCGGATGTCCCGCGCAGTTTCCCTGCTCTTGTCGGGCGCGCTCATCTTTGCGGCGGCCGACCTCGCCGCTCAGGGGCAGGACGTGGCGCTGCCCGGGGTCGGTGCCGACGCGCCCTTGTTCGCCTTGCCGATCTACAACCCCGAGGCCGCCGGGCGCTCGCGAGCCGGGACGATGCTGCTCGTCGGGGAAGACTCCGACGACAAGGATGCCAAGCTCATCGTCGTCTCGTTCATGGCCAGTCACTGCAAGCCTTGCCTGAAGGAGCTGCCGCTTCTGCAGAAGCTCCACGCGAAGTACCACGAGCGAGGGCTGCGGATAATCGGGGTCTCCATCGACAGCGAGCCCGAGGGCCAGAAGCGGATGAGCGAGCTGATCGCAGAGCACAAGGTGACCTTCCCGGTGGCGCGCGACCAGTACAACTTCACCGCGCGCCGCTACCTCGGCACGACGGTGCCGTTGCCCTCGGTCTTCTTCCTCGATCGCAGCGGCGCCATCACCTTCGTCAGCCGGGGCTACGACAAAGAGATTTCCAAGACCCTCGTGGCGACGCTCGAGAGGCAACTCGGCAGCCCGCCGGCCGGCACGGAGGCGAAAAAATGAAACTCACAGCTATCATCCTCCCCATGCTCGCTCTCGCGCTGAGCGCGTGCAGCCACTCGAAGGGCGCAGAGGTCGGCGCGAGCGCCGCGGTCGAGCCCAACGGCATCAAGCACATGGTTCGGCCCATCGAAGTTGCCCCCGGACTCGAAGCCAACCCCGTGCCGGCGGTGTTCGAGCAGGTGCTCTGCAGCGCGCTGTTCGAGCGAAACGACAAGCAGGTGGTCTGCGCTGATCAGATCAGGGCTTTCGTCGGCTACCAGCGTGAGCGCGAGACCACGACCGGCACGTCGATGTCCATCGAGGAGATCGCCAAGGTCTTCGAGACTCCGCGCGACGTGGTCTTGAGCACAGGAGTCTCGGGTGAGTCGGTCCTCGTCAATGCGGTGGTCGTCGATCGGAGCGGAAACGCGCTTGGGCGCTTTCAGGTGAGGCTCGCCCGCGATGGCGCGGATGTCACCGAGCGCGCCGACGAGTTGGCGGCACAGGTCGTATCCCTGCCCAAGTAGCGCGCCGGCCCTCGTGTCGATGACTCGGAGAGAGTCTCCCGCCAAGAAGCGGCCTTTGCCTGCGGCGGCGCCGCTCGATGCGCCCGCGCTGGTCGTCATCGTCGGCCCGACGGCGTCGGGCAAGACCGCCTTGGGCATCGAGCTCGCGCGCGAGCTCGGCGGCGAAGTCGTGTCGGCCGACAGCCAGCAGGTCTATCGCCATCTCGAGATAGGGACGGCCAAGCCCACCGCGCGGGAGCGGGCGGCGGTGCCGCACCACCTCGTCGACTTCGCAGAACCGACCGAGTCCCTGTCGGCCGGCAGCTATGCCCGGCTGGCCGATGAGGCGATTGCGGCTATCGGCGCGCGCGGCAGGCTGCCGATCGTCGTCGGTGGAACCGGGCTCTGGATTCGAGCGCTGCTGCTCGGTATCGCCGAGATCCCGCCTGCCGACGCGGCCTTGCGCGCCCGGCTCGAGGCCTTGGCCGAAAGCAAGGGGAGGGCGGCTCTCCACGACCGCCTCGCGGCGATCGACCCCGAGAGCGCCGCGGAGATTCCGGCTGCCAACGCGGTCAGGGTCATCCGCGCCCTCGAGATACATGAGCTGACCGGCGAGAAGCCCTCTGTCGTGCGGGCGAGGCACGGGTTTGCCAAGCTGCGCTATCGGGCGCGGGTCTTCGGCATCTCGCCGCCCCGCGAGGCGCTGTACCGGCGCATCGAGCGACGCGCACGGGCGATGTTCGAGTCGGGGCTGGTCGAGGAGGTGAGGGGGCTTGTCGCCTGCGGTCTGCGCGATGCGCCGGCGCTCAAGGCGCTCGGTTATCCCCAGGCCCTCGAGGTCATCGACGGGCGCGCGAGCGTCGAGCAAGCCATCGCCGCGACCGCGCAGGCGAGCCGCCACTACGCCAAGCGCCAGCTCACGTGGTTTCGCGCCGATCCGCTGGTGGAATGGCTCGGCTGGCCTCCCGAGGCCCTCGCGCTGGCCGCACGCCTACGCTCCGAGTGCGGGCAGGTTGACACCGGGGCCGGGGAATAAGAACCTGCGCCGTCTCCAAGCGGACAACCTGGCGACCGTTGGGCCGCCGTTCGAGTGCGGGTGCGAACATGGCAATCCAGAGCATGCTCGTGGTGGGCGCAGGGCAGATGGGGTCGGGGATCGCCCAGGTCGCGGCGCAGGCTGGCCTCGAGGTGACGATCGTCGACGTCTCGCCGCAGGCCCTTGAGCGGGCGCAGGAGCGGATCAAGGCCGGCATCGAGAAGGCGGCCAGGCGCGGCGCGATCAAGCCGGACGAGGTGGCGGGAATACTCGCGCGAGTCAAGACGGCGACGGGCTTCGACAGCATCAGCGTCGACATGGCCGTCGAGGCGGTCACCGAGAACGAGGCGCTCAAGCGCGAGATCTTTGCGAGCCTTGACCAAGTGGTGAAGCCCGGGGGCGTAATCGCCACGAACACCTCGTCGCTGCCTATCACCCGGCTCGCCACCGCGACCAAGAGGCCCGACGCGGTGATCGGCATGCACTTCATGAACCCGGTGCCGATGATGGCGCTGGTCGAGATCATCCACGGCGCTCAAACCTCGGAGCAGACCTTCGAGAGCACGGTTGAGGTCGCCAAGCGGATGGGCAAGACCGCCGTCGTCGCCCGGGACTTTCCAGGCTTCATCGTCAACCGCGTGCTCATCCCGTACCTGAACGAGGCCTGCTACGCGTTGATGGAAGGGGTCGGCAGCGTCGAGGACATCGACGCCGCGATGAAGCTCGGCACCAACGTACCGATGGGCCCCTTTACGCTCGCCGACTTCATCGGGCTCGACACCTGCTTGTCGATCATGGAGGTGCTGCACAAGGGCCTCGGCGATGACAAGTACCGGCCGTGTCCGCTGCTGCGGCAGTACGTCGATGCCGGGTGGCTTGGCAAGAAGACGGGAAGGGGTTTCTACAAGTACTAGAGGGCCTGCGCCGAAGGCTGACCGAGCCTGGTGGCCGGCGAACCGCTGATGGTGGTGGTATGGGGCCTCGCGCTGTGTACTCTTCGACCGTTCGTTGGCGCCGGAGGCAGCCTGGCGTGGCCAGGGGACGCCGGATGAGCGGGTGATGCCCGCGGGGGCACCGAATGGGGGGGGCGCTGGCGCCGCGGCCTCAAGGGGAGCTTGAGCGATCGTGTCTTTGGCCGGCGCGAACAGACAAGGAGGGGTTCTTGATGCAGCTCGACAACGTCCGCCTCGACTTCGAGGAGAGCATCGCCGTTCTCGCGATCACTCGGGAAAAGCAGCTCAATTCGCTGAACACCGCGACTCTGCGCGAGATGGTCGAGGCGCTCGGCAGCCTCGGTGAGCGGCGCGCTCCGCCCGTGCTCGCCCTGATCGTCACCGGCCAGGGCAAGTCCTTCGTGGCCGGTGCGGACATCGAGGAGATGAGCTCGATGTCCGTCGCCGAGGCCCGCGAGTTCGCCGCGCTGGGCCACCGGGCCTTCGCGATGCTCGAGTCGCTGGCGATTCCGACGATCGCCGCGGTCAATGGCTACGCGCTCGGAGGTGGTTGCGAGCTTGCGCTCGCCTGCGATCTCGTTCTCGCGTCGGAAAAAGCCAAGTTCGGCCAGCCGGAGGTCAACTTCGGCATCATCCCCGGCTTCGGCGGCACTCAGCGCCTCGTGAGAGCCATCGGCAGGCAGCGCGCCAAACAGATGATCTTCACCGGCGAGCATATCGGCGGCGCCCGCGCAGCCGAGATCGGCTTGGCGCTCGAGGTCCTGCCCGCCGACAGGCTGCTCGAGCGCGCCCGCGAGATTGCCGGGAAGATCGCTTCCAAGGGCCCGGTCGCCATCTCCCAGGCCAAACGCGTCATCAACTGGGGCGCCGACGCAGACCTGCGCAACGGCAACGAGCTGGAGCAGCAGGCCTTCTCCCTGCTCTTCGGCACCGAGGATCAGAAGGAGGGGATGAGGGCGTTTCTCGAGAAGCGTCGCGCGAGGTTCCTGGGGCGGTAGCCGGCTCGCTCGAGCCGCTCTGCGGCGAGCCAGCGCCTCGTCTCTTCGGCTGCGTCCGACCGGTTTCGTCCCGGTTGCGAGCCGCAGCCCGGGAGCTTAAGGTGCGCTGCCTTGGCCGCGCGATGTCAGGTATTCGGCAGCGCGGAGGTTCGGGCATTCGTCGAAGGGGTCCATGGAACCGATCGCCGCTCCGGGCGGGAGCAGGCCTGCTCGCCGCTACCACATCCAGACATTTGGCTGCCAGATGAACGAGTATGACTCGGCGCGAATCGCCGAGGTTCTCGCTCGAGCGGGCTACGAGCCCGCCGGCTCGGCCGAGTCGGCCGGCCTCATCATCATCAACACCTGCGCGGTCCGCGAGAAACCCGAGCAGAAGGTGCTCTCGATGCTCGGGCGCTACCGCGAGCAGAGGGAGAGCAAAGGCACGCGCCTCGCGGTCGCCGGGTGCGTCGCACAGCAGCGCAAGGCCGAGCTGCTCAAGCGCGTGCCCTACCTCGACCTCGTATTCGGCCCGGACATGATCGCGCGGCTGCCCGAGATGCTCGAGCGGATCGACGAAGGCGAGCGCGTCTGCCAAACCACCTTCGCCGACAGGCACAGCTACCAGTTCCCCGCGGCCGATCCGGAGAGCGTGCGGGGGCAGGTGAGCGCCCTTGTCACGGTGATGAAGGGCTGCAACAACGTCTGTTCCTTCTGCGTCGTGCCCCGGACGCGCGGCCGAGAGCAAAGCCGGCCTGTCGACCAGGTGCTCGCCGAGGTGCGGGGAATGGTCGAGGCTGGCGTGCGCGAGGTGACGCTCATCGGGCAGAACGTCAACTCTTACGCGGGCGGGGTGAGCTTCGCCGAGCTGCTGCGCCGTGTCTGCGCCGTCGACGGGCTCTGGCGCGTGCGCTTCACCACGAGCCACCCGACCGATCTGTCGGACGAGCTCATCGAGGTCTTCGGCGAGCTGCCCAGTCTCACCCCGCAGTTTCACCTGCCGGTCCAGTCCGGCTCGGATCGCATCCTCGAGCGGATGCGCCGCGGGTACACCGCGGCCGACTACCTGCGGCGAGTCGCGCGCCTTCGGCAGGTGCGGCCGGGCATAGCGCTGACGACCGACATCATCGCGGGCTTTCCAGGCGAGACCGAAGACGACTTCGAGCTCACCTTCCAGCTCTGCGAGCAGGTGCGCTACGAAAACATCTACTCCTTCGTCTACTCGCCTCGCCCGGGCACCGCGGCGATGCTGCACGAAGAGGAATGGGGGGCTGTCCCCTACGAGGAAAAGGTGCGCCGGCTCGAGCACCTTCAGGCGCGCGCGCGTGAGGTCTCGCTCGAGTACGCCCGTGCGCTCGTCGGCAGGCGTGTCGAGGTGCTCGTCGAGGGGCCATCGAAGACGGACGCGAGCCGGCTCTTCGGCCGGACGCCGGAGAGCCGAACGGTCAACTACGAGGGCACTTCGCCCGCGGGCAGCCTGGTCGAGGTCGAGATAACCTCGGCGACGCCGAATGCCGTCTTCGGTGTCGAGCGGGCGCGCTTGCGATGAGTCGGACCGCCCGTAGGCTGCTCTGGTATTGGGGGCCGCTCGTGGGCTATGCGGCAGTCATCTTCGCCCTGTCGGCGATGAAGCACCCCCCGGTGCCGGTCCCCAGGTTTCCGCACGCGGACAAGGTGCTCCACATGATCGAGTACAGCGGGCTCGGGTTCCTGCTGTGCCGGGGCCTGGCGATGGGAAGGCACGGGCTTGCTCCCTCGATGGCCCTTCTGTCGGCGACGCTGCTCGGCGCGCTCTACGGAGCGAGCGACGAGCTGCATCAGCTCATGGTTCCCGGGCGCTCTGCGAGCGTGCTGGACCTGGCCGCTGACGTCGTCGGCACGGCCCTGGGCGGCCTGGCCTACTGGCTGCTGTATCTTCGACAGGTTGCCGTTGCGGGCGGCAGGTCGGCAGCAGACTGAGCCCGAGGGAGGCGTGGGATGGCCTTGCGGCCCTACAAAGGACAAATGCCCGTCGTCGGCGCCGATGTCTTCGTCGAGCAGAGCGCGCAGGTAATCGGCGATGTGACGATCGGCGCCCGCTCGAGCATCTGGTTCAACTGCGTGGTGCGCGGTGACGTGAACTACATCCGTATCGGCGAGGAGACCAATGTCCAGGATCTGAGCTGTCTGCACGTCCTGCGAGACCGCTTCCCACTTGTGCTGGGCGACCGGGTGACCATCGGCCACAGCGTCACGCTGCACGGCTGCACCATCGGAAACCAGTGTCTGGTCGGCATGGGCGCCATCGTCCTCGACGGCGCGCAGATTGGCGAAGGGTGCTTGATTGCGGCCGGCGCGCTCGTCACCCCGGGCACGAAGGTGCCGGCGTTCAGTCTGGTGATGGGCTCGCCGGCCAAGGTCGCTCGCCCGCTTGGCGACGCTGAACGCAAGATGACCGCGGACTTCGCCGCGAACTACGTGCGTTACGCCGAGAGCTACCTTCGCCCTTGAACTCCTTGGTCAACCTTTACCTGCGTGCTAGAGATCCAGGCAGACCATGAGCGCCGCGCTCCTCAAACAGAGTGTGCTGTTCAAGGACTTCTCGCCTGTCGGCTTGAATATCCTCTCGCGCATTGCGCGCGGCCGACTTCTGCTCGCGGGCAACGCGCTGTTCGCCGAGGGAGCGCCTTCGGAGGCGCTCTACCTTGTCGTCGAAGGACGTCTGGGGCTGACGATGGCCGGTCAGGACGGCCGAGAGGTCGCTGTCGGCAGCCTGGGCCCTGGTGAGCACCTCGGGCAGATGGCGCTGCTCGGCGACGGAGCTCCCGTCGCACACCTCTGCTCGGCGATCGCCGAGAGCGACAGCAAGGTGCTCGAGATTCCCGCCGCCGACTTTCGAGCCCTGATGAAGCAGAAGCCGCAGGCTTGCATGAAACTGCTGCTGGCTGTCTCCCAAGACTTCGGGCAGAAGCTCGCCTCTTCCGGCGACCTGCTCAAGTTCATGGTCGGCAGGACCCTTTCTCGATGAGCACGGGCCCCGGGTCGTCTCAGACCCTCGCTCGCTTGACCAGTGGGCGGCTGTCGCCTAGAATTCAAGTCGACAACACCCTCGATTCTCAGAGCAATCTCCGAGGCTGTCCTCGGTGAGCGCAAAGCCGGTGGATCCGTAAAGGATGGCCATGGCTGCCGTGGGGCGTATTCCCCGTCTCCCGCCAGGCATCCGCGTGCCGGCGGGTTTTCTTTTTTGGCCGAAGAGATGGCCGGAATGGGAGCGGGACGATGAACAGAGCATGGCTTCTTGCCTCCGCTGCGATCATCTTGCTCCCCGTGGGGGGGTGGGCGGCCCCGCCTTCCTTCAGCGGGACCGAGACGCGCATCACCTCTGCGGTCGGGTCCCAGTACGACCCGGGGATCAGCGGCGACCTCATCGTCTACACGGACTTCAGCGGCGCCGACACCGACATCTGGTACTACGACCTCTCCGCCGGCGTCCACGTGCAGGTCACCAGCGGACGAGGCGACCAGGAGCTCACCGATGTCGCCGAGGGGCTGATTGCCTTCAGCGACTACGAAACCGCCGACGTGGTGGTCTACTCGACCTTTGGCGGGGAATTCGAAAACCTCACCGAGAGCGCGAACGCCATTTCGATCAATCCGGCCATCGGCGGGCGCATCGTCGCGTGGGAAGACCGGCGCAACGGAAATACCGAAATCTACGCTCGCAACCTCGACACCAACGAGGAGCGGCGCATCGACAGCCCGCCCGGCGGCTTTGACCTCAAGCCCGCGGTCGCCGGCGGGATCATCGTCTGGCAGGCCTGCACCTCGCTGGGCATCTGCGACATCTGGGCGCACGACTGGGCCAGCCGCACCTCCCGTGCCATCACGTCGACCCCTTCCGGCGACGAGCGCTTCGCTGACATCGACGACGGGCGGGTCGTCTACGACGGGCTGCGCGACGGTGACCGCGACATCTATCTCTTTGATCTGAGGACTGGCGAGGAGCTGCGCCTCGAGCTGCCGGGCGAACAGATCTATCCGAACATCAGCGGCGATTTCGTCGCTTTCGAGGAATTGGCCGGCGAGGGCTACCATATCCGGCTGTGGCATCTTCCCAGCGGCGCGGTCTTCGACGTGACCGGCAGCGAGGGCTACCAGTTCCTCAACGACATCGACGGCAACCGCATCGTCTACACCGACGATCGCAACGGCCACCTCGACATCTACATGTTCGAGTTCGAGCTGACCCTTCCGCCTGCCTCCGTCGTCGATTGCGCGAGCGCCGCCGAGACCGAACCGCTCGTCGACGTCGTCTTTCGTCGGACTACCGGCCGTCCGAACGAGTACTCGGTGCCGTTCAGCGCCGCTGCAGGACCGGGGCTCGTGTGTGTCGAGAACCCTGCGGAAGGAGCGCCCCGAGTCACCTCAGCGACCCTCACGCTCAATCAGGCCTCGCTTCTGCTCCCGGGTGACCTCAAGGACGAGGAGGAGAACATCCTGCCGGCCATTGAGTTGCGCCCGACGCTGCAGGCCTCGAACCTGCTGGAAGCACGGATGGCAGGAAAGCCGGGCTCGGCCCTGCGGGTGCGCGTCTATGCGCTCGAGGCAGCGTCGCCGACCGCCCTCCCCAAGGCCTCGCCGATTCGCGCTGACTCGACTTCGCCGGGAATTGCCGCGCACAGCGGCACGGCGCTGCGGCCGCGTGCGGTCATGTCCCTCGGTGCGGCCTCCGAGGTGGCGGTCGCTGGCCTGGTCGATGAGACGAATGGCGTTCGGCGCCCACAAGAGGAGAAGCGGCCCGCGGCCAGCGCTTTGGTGCCGATGCCCGGCTACGGCTGCAGCCAGTCGGGCCCGGGCGCCTTGGCGCCGGCCGCCTTGATAGCCGCGCTCTTGGCGCTGCTGGTGCGGCCGAGCCGATGCCTCGCGCGCACACCCCGGCGCCGCTCGATCTTTTGAGCTCGGGCGCCCCCGGCGGCTTCGTCGCGGCGGGCGCCCGTCTTCGGTTCGAGGCGTTCTTCTTCGGACCCGGGCAATCTGCTACGTTCGAGTTGCTTTGCGAACAGTGGCTCCGAGACCGCAGTCGCGCCTCCCGCCCAGACTCCTTGGCGTACACGCGCTGCTTTTCGTTCTCGCTGTCCTGTCGGGTGATGCGCGCGCCGACCGTCTCGAGTGGCTCGTCCCCGAGCGCCTGACGCCCGGCAGGTTCGAGGCAGGCCTCACTCTGGTCGATGACTCGGGGGTTCCCCGTCTGCCCTCGGCGGCCCGAGTCGTCTCCAGCGCCGAGCTGCAGGAGGGGCCTTCTCAGGGCCCGGTGCGCGTGTTCGCCGGCGCCGCAGCGCGCGGCAGCCTCGAGCTGAGGGCGTCTCTTGACGGCGCGCCCGACGCGGGGCGGCGCATCGAGGTCGGAGCGCCGGCGGCCCGCGTATCCTTGCGCGCGCGCCCCCTTCGGCCGGTGAAGGGACGAGACGAGTCGGCTGAGCTCGAGATCACCGTGCTGCGCGGCGATGGGCAGCCCGACGCCGAAGCGGCGCGGCCAGTCGTTCGCACCAACGTCGGCGAGATCGCGGACCTCAAGCCACTTGGCGGCGGGCGATTCTCTGCCCGCTACCTGCTGCCGAAGACGCGGTTTCCAGAGGTGGCGATCGTCGTTGCCTTCGCCCCCTGGCCTCATGGGTCCTCGTGCGATGGCGCCTTCGGGGTCGCCACGATTCCCCTCGCGTCGTCGGTGAGCCTGCCCGGCAAGACCGAGGCGAGGGTCTCGATCGCCGTCGAGCTCGCCGGCGAGCGCTTCGGCCCGGTCGAGGCTGATTCCGAGGGGCGCTTCGAAATCCCGGTCGTGGTGCCTCCCGGGCACCGGATGGCCACCAGCATCGCCACCGATCGCGCCGGCAATCGCCGCAGGAAGAAGCTCGACCTCCAGCTCCCGCCGACCGATCGCATCGCCTGCGTGGCCAACCCGACGGTCCTGCCTGCCGACGGCAATTCGGGTGCGCGCATCCTCTGCGCCGCCACCGATCCCTTCGGCACCCCGGTCAAGAACGCCCGGCTGACGGGCAGCGCCAGCGCGGGCCGGCTCGAGGGACCGCGGTCGCTTCCAAGCGGCGTCTACGAGTGGGAGCTCGCTGCGCCTGGCGAGGCGGCCGCCGGAAGCCTCGTCGAGCTTCGGTTCGGCTTTCCGGCGGGAGGGGCACAATCGAAGGAGCGCATCTTGGTCGAGCTGGTCGCGCCACCTGTCGCCACCGCCGAGCTGGAGGTCTCGCCGGATCCGGTCTTCCTCGGCGCGAAGGGCACCGTTCGCCTGGTTGCCAAGGACGCTCGAGGCCGGCTGGTGAAGACCCGACCCGTGCTGCGCGCCGCCCGCGGCGACCTCGGCCCCTTCTCGGCCGCCGGGGATGGGGTCTTGAAGGCGATCTACACGCCGCCGACCACTTCGGATGTCTGGACCGATGCCATCTCGGGCTTCGTTCTTCCGGCAGATGCCGGGGTTCCCACTCGCCTCGTCGCGATGGAGCGTGGCGGGGAGGTCATCGTGCGCGCCGAAGGCTCGGGCGTGGCCCCGGTTGCCGGGCTGGAGGTCGAGCTTCGCGGCGAGAGGGCCACGACAGGTCCGGACGGAATCGCCAGCTTCCCGGCGCCCAGCGCCACCCGGGGACTGGAGCACTTCGTCGTTCGTGCGGTCGAGCGGCCCTCCCTGCAGGCGAGCCTCTGGCGGCTCTCTGCGAGCGATGGCGTCCATTGGTTCCCGCGGCACGTGCTCTCTCGAGCGCTCGAGGTGTCGGCACCTGTGCGCCTTGCTCCCGAGACGCCGGTGGACGTGCGCGTCGAGCTGCTCGCGAGGTCTGCGGAGCGTGGACCGGCGTTGCGCTACGCAGTGCTCGACAAGGAGGAAGCCGCGCTCGAAGGGCGCGAGGTCGCTTGGCGCGTCTCGAGGGCGGACGGCGCTCCGGTAGCGACCGACGATCCAATCAGGCAGAAGGACGGCTCGGTGATGGTCCCCTTGCTCGGCGAGCCGGCCGGCTCCTTCAGCGCCTCGGTCGTCGACGTCGCCTCCGGCGTCAGTGCCGCGCAGGAGGCGCTGCTTCCGTGAGGCGCTTTGCGTTGATCGCAGTCGCGCTCGTCGCCCTCCCAACGCGCGCGACTGCGCAACCGGTCCACCTTCGGCTCGGCGACGACCTCACCTCGGCGGCGCTCGCTGGTCGGGTTTGCGAAGACCTCGACGGCGACGCGGTCTGCTCGGCCAGCGAGCCGGGAATCCCCTCTGCCCGCATCCTGCTGAGCGACGGCACGTTCGCCGTCACCGATGGCGAGGGTCGCTACCACCTCGTCGCCGTTCCGGCCCGTGGCCTCGAGATCGATCGGCTCACACGGGAAGGCGGCGAGCGGTTCGCGCGGGCGAGGGATGGCTACGGGAGGCTCCAGGTCAAGCTGGACACCGGGTCTCTCGGGCGCGTGGCGCTCGTCAAGGGGGGCGCCGCGCGGGTCGTCGAGTTCGGCCCGGCGATGCTCCAGCCGGTCGATTTCGCGGTCGCTTATCTCCAGACACAGACGATCGCGCTCGAACCGGCCGGACGCGACGCCCTGCCGGCAGGCGAAAAGGTCGGCGGCGAGTATCGCTATCGAGTCAGCGGGCGCACTCGCCCCGGCCACCAGATAGTCGTCGCGGGTGAGCGAGTCGTCGTCGACGCGGGCGGCGCGTTCTCGGCCGTCGTGCGCCTGGCGGCGGGCGAGAACACCGTCTTCGTCTCCGACCTGTCGCCCGCGGGGTTGCTCGTCTTCCGAGCGCAACGCATCGCCGTCGTGGAGCGCGGGCGCGGCGGCGCGCTGTTCATTCCGAGGCCGCTCGAGCTGGTCGCCACCCTCAACCTTCCCGCTCCCGGCGACTCTCGCGAGGGGCCGGCGAGCGTGGCGATTCGCGCCCCGGAGGCGACGCGGGTGCGGGTCGGGACCTCGGAAGTGGCGGTGGGAGCGCGCGGTGTGGCGACGCTCGGACTCCATCTGCGGCGCGGCGCCAACGAGCTCGCCGTCGAGCTGCTCGCGCCAGGGGCTCCGCCTGCGGTCCATCCGCTCGTGATCGTGGCCGAGGGCCCGAGTTTCACCGGCGCGCTGCTCAGCCTGGAGCTCGGGTACGCGTTCGACGACGGCGGGAGGGAGCTCTCGTTGCTCGGCCGAGGGATGGCCGTTCTCCAGCGCTCGTACGGCGATTTCGACCTCGCCGCGGGCGTGGACCTCGACGTGGGCGACCTGTCGAGCATGCTCGGGAAGGCCGAGGACCGCCTCGGCACTCCGCTCGCGGCCGATCCTTACCTCGTGCTGCGTCCGCGCGAGCCTTTGGCGTTCGAGCGCGCGCTCGACATCGAGCTCTTCCCTCCGGCCACGGCCGACGACGGCCTCTCGGGTACGCTCAACCCCTCGCGCTCGAGGCTGTGGGCGCACGCCCGGCACCCGACCTACGGCGCCGTCGAGCTCGGATCCTTCAAGACCGGCGTCGCCGGCGCGGAGGTCGGGCGCTACGAGCGCTCGCTGGTCGGCGGCCTGGTCGACGCGCGGTATCCGGTCGGCCCGGTCGAGCTTCGCGCCCGGGCCTTCGGCTCACCGGCGGCCGCGAACGACGGGGGGCCGCACACCGCCGCCGCGCACGACGAGCTCACGGGGACCGGCGGCTCGGTCTTCTATCTGCGCAACCCGGCGGTGATTCCGGGCTCCGAGAAGCTGCGCGTCGAGGTCCGCGACGGGCTCAGCAGTCTGCCGCTCGAGGAGCGCGCGCTGCTGCGCTACGTCGACTACGACATCGACTATGCGAGCGGGCGAATCCTCCTCGCGCGGCCGCTGCCGATGAGCGCGGGTTTCGGACCGCTGCTCACCACCCCGCTCCAGAGCGCGCAGCCGGTGCTCCTCGCCGACTACGAGTTCCGCTCGACCAGCGCGGCGCGAAGCCGGGTGGTCGGCGCCGGGGCGGGCGCCGGGTGGCAGGAGGCGATCGGCGTCTTCGCCTCGGTGGTCGACGAGCGCCGCTTCGATGAGAAGACCGCGGGCTATCGCCTCTACTCGGCCCACGCGAAGAGCCGGGTGGGCCCCTTCGCGTTGGTGGCCGAGGCGGCCCGGAGCGAAGGCGCGCTCTTCTTGCCGGGCTCGACCGGCGGCTTCGGCTTTTCGGACACGGGCGGGCTCTCCTTTCTCGTCGCACAGCCTGAGCTGAGGCCGGCCGGCCCGGCGGACGCGTTCGGGCTGCGCGCCTCGCTCTCCGAGGAGGACTACGGCGGCCAGGTCTGGGTGCGACTGCGCGAGGCGGGCTTCAGCGACTCGTCGCACGCCTCGCTCGCGCGCGGACGGCAATTCGGCGGACGTGCCCGGGCCGAGGTCGGCAAGGTGGCGCTCTCGCTCTTCGCCGACGATCGGCTCGGCGCCGATCCGCGCGATCCCTTCGGGCCCTCGACCGTCGGCGGACGCGACGCGGTCCTGCGGGCGACCTTGCCGCTCGACAGGCTCGCGCTGTCGGCCGAGGGCCGCTTCGCCTCGCTCTCCTTTCCCGAGCAGCTCGGTGGCGAGGCGGAGCAGGGCGGCCGCGCCGGCCTGGGCGTTCGCGCCGACTATCGAGTCGTGCCCGAGCTGACGCTCAACGCGAGCCACCACCAGCGCCTGCTCTCGTTCGGCGCCGGCCCGGGCTCGCTCGACGACACGTTCAGCGCGGTCGGCGCCGCCTGGCGGCCGAAGGACGAGCTGGGCTTGTCGGTGCGCGCCGGCTGGGGACCCGGGGTCGGCACGCAGGTGCAGCTTGGCGGCGAGCGGGCCGGCGACGGCGAGGTCGGCTACGGCAGCTTCACGGTCGACGCCGACGGCCCGGACGCCGGGCGCGCGGTGATGGTCTCGGGCGCACGCCGGAGAGTCGAGGAGGAGGCCGAGGTCTTCGCCGAGGAGCTGTTCGCTCGCGACATCGACGCGCTGCGGCTCGGTCGCGCCGTCGGCATCCACTGCGCGCCGGCGAAGAGCCTCGTCCTCACCGGTCGCTACGAGCGAGGAACGCGCCTGCCCTTCGCTGGCGAGCCGGCGCTGCTGCGCGACGCCGGAAGCGGCCGCGTCACTTGGATGATGGGGCGGTTGCGGGTCGGCGCTATCGCCGAGGTGCGGCGCGAGCGGGGCGACGCGGTGGGCGAATCGGGGGTCGACCGCTGGCAGACGCTCGGGGCGCTCGCCCTCGAGGCCCGGCCGCTCGACGCGTTGGGCATCGTCGGCCGACTCAACGCTTCGTTGACGCGAAACCGTGCCCGCACCGAGGCACAGTTCGTCGAGGGCACGCTCGGAGCCGGCTTGAGGATCCATCCGTGGATCGTCCTGGCGAGCTACGCGATCGTGAACGAGATCCCGCCCGAGTCCCAGACGCTGAGCCCGCGCTTCTTCGAGCACCTCGTCTCGCTCAGGCCGGCGGTCCTCCTCGGCGATCGGCTGCGACTCGGGGCAGGGGTCCACGCCGGCTTCTTCCGCGGGCGCGACCCGACGACCGTCGTCGCCGCGTCAATCCGGCCGGCGGTGCGGGTGGTGGGCACGCTCGAGGCCGCCGTCGAGGCGGCGAGGCGCAGCGCGGCGCCGGCAGGAGAGGCGCTCAACGCCTTTCGGGCCGAGCTCGCCTGGTGGCCCGCGCCAGCCCTGGGAATCGCCGGCGGGTACAACATCGTCGGGTTCTCGGGAACCGGAGTCGCGAGGGAGCGGGGCCGCACCGATCGCGTCTACGTTCGTTTCGAGCTGGCCTACTGAGGAGAGCCGATGAGACTGGGCTACCGAGCACTCCTCGCCGCACTCTTCGCGGTCTGGGCACTTCCCGCCCGGGCCGGCTGGGTGAGCGTGGCTGCGCCCGAGGGGCTGAGCAGCACCGCGAGCTTCTACGGCATCGCGATCGCCGGCCCGGAGATCTGGCTGGTCGGCGCCGACGGCAGCGCCTCGGTCGTCGTCCGAGGCGTCGATGTGCCGGTGTTGCAGACCGGCCTGGGCGCGACGGGCACGCTGCGCGCCGCCTGCGGCATGCCCGACGGCAGCCTGCATGCGTTCGGTGACAACCGGGCGCACGTCTCTTTCGACGCGGCGACCGGCACCTGGGACACCGGCAACCTCTTCGGCGTCACGCGCTTCGGCGCCTCCTCGGTGAGCTGCCTGCCCGACGTGGGGAAGGTCTACGTCGCCGGCGCGGACACGATGAGCGCCTACGCGGTTCTCGCCGAGTGGGTCCCTGGAGCCGGAGCGCCGACGCTCTACCAGGACATGTTCTACGTCGCCTTCGACGCCGGCGCGTTTCGCGGCGACGCCGATGGGGTCCTCTCCAGCTTCTCGACGCTGTCGGCATTCCAGGGGAGCTTCGCGGCGCTCTCCGGGCCAGCCGATCTGACGAGCGGAACCTTCGAGGCCATCTCGTTCTTTGGGAACGTGGGCCTCGCCGTGGGACAGGACCTGGCGAATGGGCGCGCTCTCGTCTTGCGAATCGGGGCCGACAACAGCCTGGAGTGGGGCGGCGATCCCGGCTTCGTCGGGGTGAACGACGGGATGCTCGTCACCCCGGCCTTCGCCATCGTCGCCGGCGCCGCGGGCCAGGTCGCCGTCTCGTACGACTGGGGCGCGAGCTGGGAGCCCAGGCCCATCCCGAGCGCCCCCGACCTTCACGCGGTCGCCTGCACCGACCCGGTCCACTGCTTCGCAGCGGGCGCGAACGCCTCGATATACCGCTGGGAGAACGAGCCGCCGCTCGTGACCCTGAGCGCGACCGTCGACGGGGTGCCCGTAGACCTGTCGTCCGGCGTGCTGACGGTCTCCGAGAACGCGCTGGTTTGCCTGACCGCCCAGGGATCCGATCCCGAGCGCATGGCGCTCACCTGGTCCTGGAGCGAGCCGGCTCGAGAGCTCGCCAGCGCCGGCGGAGGCGTCCTTGACGGCAGCCTCGTGCCCGCCCCCGAGTGCTTCCTCGCCCCTCCGACCTGCGGAACGCGCTCGTTCGCCATCTCCGCCACGGCGAACGACGGCGAGCTCGACGGCAGCGCGGCGTTCGTGCTCGAGGTGGAGCCTTCGACCTCGCTGATCACCCAGCTCGGCGCGTCGTTCGACGGCTTCGGCCCGGGAAACGCGCTGGGGTCGGGAACGGGGACGGTGACGCTGGCGCCGAGCGGCGCGTGTGCCGCGAGCTTCGCGCTCGACTGGTCGTGCACCGACGGCCTGAACCCGGGGCCGACGCAGACGGCGCGCGAGTTCTCTCGCCCCGGCACGCTCTGCGCGCCCCAGTCTGTCTCCTGCACGGTGACGGCGACCCCGGACGTCGGCGAGCCGGCGACCGCGGACTTCACCATCACCTACGAGGCGGCGCCCGGCGAAACCGAGCTCTCGCTCACGCTCAGCGGATTCGAGGCCGGCGACCGGCTCTCCGCGGGCCAGAGCGGATCCGCGGGGCTCGTCGCCACCAGCGCCTGCGGGGCGACGTACGAGTGGACCTGGCTCTGCTCCGATGGAATCGACCCCGGCGCGGCCGAGGCCACGCGCCTCTTCGACAACCCCGGGCCTTCTTGTTCGGATCAGCCGGTCCAGTGCAGCGTGACGGTGGTCCCCGACGTCGGGGAGCCGGCGAGCACCTCCTTCACCGTGACTCTGGCCGCGGCTCCGGCGCCGGTGGTGGTGACGCAGCAGCCCGCGGGTTTCACGGCGGGCAACGAGGTCGCCGCAGGCCAGAGCGCGACCGTCACCCTCGCGCCGGACAACGGCTGCGCGACAGGCTACGCGACGCAGTGGAGCTGTACGGACGGGCTCAATCCGCCTCCGGGCTCTCTCGAGCGCGTCTTCACCCATCCCGGCTCTCTCTGCGCCTCCGCCCCCGTCTCGTGCACGGTGACGGTCTCGCCCGGGGTCGGCGAGCCTGTCGAGACCGGCGTCGAAGCGGTCTTCGCCGCGGCGCCCGGTCCGGTCGCGGTCTCGGCGGTCTACTCCGGGTTCGACCCCGCAAACGGGCTTGGGGAAGGCGACAGCGGCACGGTCACGGTGAGCGCCGAGAACGGCTGCGCCACCAGCTACGCGTACGACTGGCTCTGCTCGGACGGCTCCAATCCCGGCACGGCTCAGGCCGCGAAGACCTTCGATCACCCGGGACTGCTCTGCGCCGCCGAGACGGTCTCCTGCACCGTCGGCGTCACGAGCGATCTCGGGTCGAGCGGGGAGACCAGTTTCACCGTCGGGCTTGCGCCCGCGTTCGGCCCGACGACGGTCGACGTCGAGCTCGTCGGCTTGACCGGCGGCACCCTCGCGACCGGAGAGAGCGCAACGGCGACGCTCGTGCCGCACAGCGCCTGCGCCGCCTCCTATTCGGTCCAGTGGACCTGCAGCGACCTGCTCAATCCGCCTTCGACCGAGCTGTCGCGCCCGTTCGCGCACCCCGGGACCGTCTGCGGCCTCGAGGAGGTGAGCTGCACCGCTCGAGTCGTGCCAGACCTCGGGGAGCCTGCCGATGCCGAGGTCCGCGTCAGCTACGAGCCGGCGCCGGGACCGACGACGCTCGACCTCGCCTTCACGGGCTTTGCGCCGGGCAACCTCGTCACCGAGCTCTCGGACGGCACCGTCACCGTCACTCCGCACGCCGCCTGCGCGTCGAGCTACGGGTACGCCTGGACCTGCAGCGAGCCGATCAGCGCCTCGGGCGACACGCACGTCTTCGGCCACCCGGGCATCGTCTGCGCCGATAGGCAGGTCGATTGCACTGTCGAGGTGAGCGCGGTCGGCGGCGAGCCCGCGAGCGCTGCCTTCACCGTCACCTACGCGCGCTCGAGCTCGATTCCGACCACCCTCCAGGCGAGCTTCCAGGGCTTCGTCGGGAGCAGCGGCAACGAGCTCGACGCGGACCAGAGCGGCGAGGTCGTCCTCTCGGTCTCGAACGAGTGCGCCTCGGCCATCGACGTCGCTTGGAATTGTGACGACGGAGTCGAGCCGGGCGCCTTGAATCGCTCCTTCGAGCACCCCGGGGTGGTCTGCGAGCCGCGCCTCGTCACCTGCGAGGTGACCGCGACCCCCGACCTCGGCGACACGGCGCAGCGGGCCGTGGAGGTGGTCTATCGGCCGGCTGCGCCGGTGAGCATCGGCTTTGACTTCTCGCCCGCGTTCTCGCCCGCGCACAGCCTGCCGGACGGCGTGGGCGGGACGGTCGAGGTGAGGCCCGCGAGCGCCTGCGCCCAACAGACCTTCGCCGCCTCCTGGCGCTGCGACGACGGCCGCACGGGGACCGGGACGAGCATCGACTTCCTGCACGAGGGCCGGCTCTGCTCCCCGCGCCTCGTCGGCTGCCAGGTCGACGTCGTCCCGAGCCCCTTCGGCGCTCCGGCCTCGAGCAGCTTCGAGGTCCTCTTCGAGAAGAGCCCGGGGTTCGCGCCGCTGCTCGCCATCGCCGGCAGCTACTCGGCGGGAGCGCAGCTCGAGGAGGGGCAGGGAGTCGAGGCGACGGTGACGGCGTCGCATTGCCCGGAGACCGACTCGTACGACTACCGCTGGAGCTGTGCCGGCGACGGGGTCCTCACCGACGGCGCTTCGGTCCGCTTCGAGCACCCGGGGCGAAACCCGCCGCGTTGCGAGGCGAGCGGCGCGCGCTGCGAGCTCGTCGTGGTCCCGATGGCCGGCGGCCTGCCCGGTGTCGCGAGCGCTCCGCTGGAGCTCGCCGTCGAGTACGCGCCCGCGTTCGATCCACCGGGCAACCTCCAGATCGCCGGAGCGGAGGCGACCGCCCACGAGCTGACGGCGAGCGCGAGCATCGACAGCGCGTGCCCGTTCGCCCCGGTCTTCGACTGGACCGCGACGCTTCGAGGCTCGGGCGAGCTGCTGGCGCAGAGCACCTCCGAACAGCTCGCGGTGTCGCTGCCCGCGATCTGCGGCGCCGACTTCGTCGACGTCGAGCTGACCGAGCGCATCACGGGCCTCGCGGTCCAGCAGGCCCTCGAGGTCGAGGCCTACCGCGGCCCGGTCGGCCTCGGGGCGCCGACGAGCGCGAGCTACCTCCCGGGGCCGAGCGTGGAGATCGACTGTGCGCCGAACCCTGCGGTCCGCCTCCTCCCGGAGCCCACCGGCTGCGTTCGCGAGCTCGATTGGCGGCAGGCGACCGGGCTGCCCCTCCAGTTCGAGCAGTCGGCCGAGGGCGTGCTCGAGGTCGTCGCGGGGGCAGAGAGCTTCGGCCGCCTCGTCGGACGAAGCGCGCGCTTCGAGGCTCGGGCGATCAACGACGACGCGACGTCGGAGCCTGCGGTGTTCGAGGTGCTCTTCGTTCCCAAGCCCTTCGTCGAGCTGCGACATCGCGCCGACCGACCGGTGGTCGCGGTCGGGGAGGAGGTGGGCTTCGAGGTCGAGCTCGCGGGCCGCTGTGGCGCGCCCCCCGAGGCCATCGACGTGCGCGTCCAGCTCACCGAGCTCGGGTACGTCCCCGGCTCGGCGCGGCTCGACGGAGCGCCCATCGCCGACCCGGAGCTGTCGGGCGACGAGCTGGTCTTCGGCAGGCTGCCCGTCTCGGCGGACGGAGGCCTGGCCCCGGTGCTCGCCTACACGGCCCGGCGTCAGGTCGTCGGCTCGGCTGGCACCGCGAGCTCCGTCGCCCGGGCCTACCTGTCGGTGGCTCCGCAGATGCTCGTCTCGGAGGAGGCTGCGGCGGGCGCGAGCCGGGACGCGGGCGTGGTGCCGGTCCTCGCCTGCGACTGCGGGCAAGCGCGGGGCGCTCTCGTTCCTTGGCCTGTCGGCCTGGCGCTCTTCCTGGTGCTCGGCTTCAAGAGAGGTCGCGCGATCCAACCTCGCCTTGGCCCTCCGAGCGGCCTACCCGGAGCGTAGCCTCCTGAAGGAGCGCGAGAGAGGCGGAGCCGCGGTCTCCTTCGGCTCCGCTGCCGCCGCTGGCGGCCGGGGGCCGAGCCGAATCTCCCGGCAGCACTGCGCCTTGAGGTCTACCACCTTGCCGGATCGCTCGGTCCTGCCTTCCCACCATGGGGCGCGGTGCGCGCGACGGGCGCTAATCGGGCGAAAAGCCAAGTGGTTGTACCAGGTTCGCCTTGCGCATGAGCTCTTCGGCGCGGCGGCTGTGCCTTCGCGGTGACGGCGAGCGGCCGGGCGGGCGGGGGTGCGCGCCGCGGTGCTAAACTTGGGGTCGGAGCGAAGGAATCCCGCCTGCGGAGAACCCGATGGCCGCCGACCAGACCGTGCCCATGGAGCTGCTGCGCGAGATTCGCGATGCCGTCGACCGGCTCGGGACGAGGCTCGAGGACTCGCTTGGGAAGCGGATCGATGGGCTGGGCGCTCGGATGGATGGGTTCGAAACTCGGATGGACCGGTTCGAAGGGCGGCTGGATACTCTCGATCGCCGCGTGACCCAGGGCTTTCTCGAGACCAACACCAAGCTCGCCGACTTGACCGGACGCGTCGAGCGGCTCGAGGGCGAGGTCGCCAAGCAGGGCGCGCGCATCGACAACCTGGCCCTGACCATCGGCAAGCAGGTCCGCAGCCTCGGTGACCGCACGAGCGACGTGGAGCGCAAGCTCGAGGGCCTGGGCGTCTCGGAGGACTCGCCCGAGTACGGCAAGAAGGAGTAGCCGCGCCCGCGTCAACGAGGTGCCCGAGCGGAGCGGGCGTCCCGACCCGGCCCGTTGCGGCATCCTGGCACTCGAGCTCGAGCTTGGGGGGTTGAGTCCCGAACGCACTACGAGCTGCTGTGGCCGCCGACGCAGTGGCCGCTGGGGGGCCTCTCGACTTCGCCTCCCTCGTCCCTCGGGAGGCGACGCTCGAGGTGAGCGGGGGGAAGGCCCGGCGGCAGGGGGCTCTACCGAGAGGAAGAAGACCGGCTGCGGCGGGGCGGCGCCCGCCCCGCCGCGGCCGTGGGAACGCTAGCCTTCGGGCGACTCGACGCTCTCGGTCGACTCGTCCTTGCGCGAGGGGCGGCGCGTCTTGTTCGGGTTGAGGATGGCGCGCACCATCTCGGCGCGCCCGGGCTGGGCCATGAGGATCCTCGCCTCGGTCTCGGCCACCAGGGTCTCGACCTGGCGGATGAGCCTGACGCGCTCGATCGAATGCGAAGCGAGCTTGAGCTCAGCCTCGGCGTCGGCGGCCTCGGCGACCCTCAGGGAGGCGTTCTTCGCTCCGAGGTCCTGGGCCTGCGCGGTGAGCTCAGGCAGGTTGAGCGCGGTCATCTTCGAGAGCAGGGCGTCTCCTGCGATGGTCGCCTTCGCGGGGCCGAGTCCCTGGAGCGTCCTCGCCTTGGTCGTGCCGAAGAGTGTCGAGTAGGGCGCGGCCTTGGTGTCGCCGCCTGCGAGGAAGAGCGCCTTCTGAGAGAGGGCGGCGACCGACTCGTCCCAGGCCGCGTCGCAGACGCGCACCCGCGCCGAGGTGATCTCCTCGTTATCCTCGTCGGCGCTGTGCGCGGCCAGCGCGGTCGCGAGCGCGTCGCGCTGTGCGCGCCAGGTGTCGACGAGGTCGCTGAAGCCGGATGCCTCGAGGCCCGCGATGACTCGCACCGTGTACCAGCGAAGACCGGTGAGCGGCATGTTCTTGTTGATTGCGTACGCCACGTTTCCTCCTCCCAGCCCGAAGGGGCTGCCAATGGGTTGGACTCCAAAGGCTCGAATAGCCCGAACGAGATGCGGCAGGCAATACACCACCCCAAATGGGCAGATGTGTTGTCGGAAAGGTGACAGTTCGCACCGCCATCTGCGGCCTCGTGGCCGCGGAGGGGTGACAGGCAGGCTGCAGGTCACCCCTCCGCGGCGTGGAGGGGTGACTGGACGGTAGGGGTTCGATCGTTTCGGTCGCCGAGGGCGTGGCGGAAGGTTGGGGGTCGGTCCGTTGAAGCTGCGCGGGCGAGACCAGCAGGTTGGGAGTCAGGCCTCCACGGCGCGGAGGAGCGACTGGAAGGTGGGAGGTCAGCCCTCCGCGCGGTCGCTGAGGCTCGAGCCCGCGGTCGGCCCTCGCCGTCTCTGAGTGATCGGGCTTCCGGTGAGCTCGCCTGCGCGGCCTCTTCCGGAGCGCTCGCGTGGCAGCATGGCAGGAGGCGCGCGGTGCGGCTCAACGATGGAAAAGTCCCAACGATATCCAGGCGATCCGTCCTCGACGACGGGCTCTCGGGCGCCCCGGTCGACTCCGTGGTCCCGGCGAGCGGCCGGGCGGGCGGGGGCGCGCGCCGCGGTGCTAGACTTTGGGTCGAGCGAAGCAAATCCCGTCAGCGGAGAACCCGATGGCAGCCGACCAGACCGTGCCCATTGAGCTGCTGCGCGAGATTCGCGACGCCGTCGAACGGCTCGGAACGAGGCTTGAGGACTCGCTTGGAAAGCGGATCGACCGGCTGGACGCTCGGATGGACGGGTTCGAAACTCGGATGGATCGGTTCGAAGGGCGGCTGGATACTCTCGAGCGCCGCGTGACCCAGGGCTTTCTCGAGACCAACACCAAGCTCGCCGACTTGACCGGACGCGTCGAGCGGCTCGAGGGCGAGGTCGCCAAGCAGGGCGCGCGCATCGACAACCTGGCCCTGACCATCGGCAAGCAGGTCCGCAGCCTCGGTGACCGCACGAGCGACGTGGAGCGCAAGCTCGAGGGCCTGGGCGTCTCGGAGGACTCGCCCGAGTACGGCAAGAAGGAGTAGCCGCGCCCGCGTCCGCACCGAGGCGAAGCAAATCCCGTCTGCGGAGAACCCGATGGCAGCCGACCAGACCGTGCCCATGGAGCTGCTGCGCGAGATTCGCGATGCCGTCGACCGGCTCGGAACGAGGCTCGAGGACTCGATCGGAAAGCGAATCGATGGGCTGGAAACTCGGCTGGACGCTCGGATCGACGGCTTGGAAGGAGGGATGGACCGGCTCGAAGGGCGGATGGACGGGCTCGACCGCCGCGTGACCCAGGGCTTCCTCGAGACCAACACCAAGCTCGCCGACCTGACCGGACGCGTCGAGCGGCTCGAGGGCGAGGTCGCCAAGCAGGGCGCGCGCATCGACAACCTGGCCCTGACCATCGGCAAGCAGGTCCGCAGCCTCGGTGACCGCACGAGCGACGTGGAGCGCAAGCTCGAGGGCCTGGGCGTCTCGGAGGACTCGCCCGAGTACGGCAAGAAGGAGTAGCCGCGCCCGCGGTTTCAGTGAAAATCCCGGGTCTGCACCGGCAGCTCTTCGCCGAGCCTTATCTCCCGGAAGCTCTGCGCCTTGACGTGAACCACCTTGCCCGAGCGCTCGATCTTCCCCTTGACCAGCAGGAAGAGCGCGGTGCGCGCGACGCGGCGGTGCTCGGCGAAGACCTCCGGGGTCGCCACCACGTTGATGAACCCGAGCTCGTCCTCGAGGGTGACGAAGAACATCCCCTTGGCCGTCTCCGGGCGCTGGCGGACGATAGCCATCCCCGCGACCCGCACCTGCGCCCCGGCGCGCATCTTGGCCACCTGCCGTGAGGCGAGCACCCGGGCCTGCGTGAGCGAGGCGCGCATCAGCTCCATCGGGTGCGCATCGAGCGAGGCGCCGGTGGCGCGATAGTCGGCGAAGAGCTGCTCGCTCGCGCTCATCGTCGGCAGGGCGGGCGGCTCCTCGGCCGGCGGGCTGACGTGGGCGAAGAGGTCGCCCTCGTCGACGGGCAGCGCGTGGACCTGCCAGAGCGCCTCGCGCCGTGAGGCTCCCTCGGGCAGCAAAGGCGCGAGGGCGTCGGCGACCGCGAGCCGGGCGAGGTCGGCGTGCGAGAGGTGCGTGCGCCTCCACAGGTCGTAGAGCGAGCCGAAGGCGCCGTCGCCGCGGGCGGCGACGATCTTGCGCGCGGCCGTCTCGCGCAGCCCGCGCACCATCCGCAGCCCGAGCCGCAGCGCGAAGGGCTGGGCCTGCGGCGCGTGCGGATGCCGGCCGCCCGGGGGGCAGAAGCCGGGAGCGTCGAGCCGCTCGAGCGTGCAGTCGTAGCCGCTGCGCTGCACGTCGACCGGCCGCGCGGGCACCCCGTGGCGGCGCGCGTCCTCGATGAGCGTGTGGGGCGCGTAGAAGCCCATCGGCTGCGAGTTCAAGAGGCCGCAGACGAAGGCGGCCGGGTGGTGGCGCTTGAGCCAGCTCGACGCGTAGGCGATGAGCGCGAAGGAGGCCGAGTGCGACTCGGGGAAGCCGTAGTGCGCGAAGCCCTCGAACTGCTTGAAGACCGCCTCGCCCTGCTCGCGGGTGAGCCCGAGGCGCGCGAGGCCGACGATGAAGCGCTCCTTGAGCTGCATCAGCTTCTCGTGCGAGCGCTTGTGGCCCATCGCGCGGCGCAGGGCGTCGGCCTCGCCCAGGGTGAAGCCGGCCGCGGTGACCGCGAGGCGCATCACCTGCTCCTGGAAGAGCGTCACCCCGAGCGTGCGCCCGAGGATGGGCTCGAAGACCGGATGCGGATAGACCACCGGCTCGATGCCGTCGCGCCGGCGCAGGTAGGGGTGGACCATCTGCCCGATGATCGGGCCGGGCCGGATGATCGCCACCTCGACGACCAGGTCGTAGAAGGTCTTCGGCTTGAGGCGCGGCAGCATGTTCATCTGCGCGCGCGACTCGATCTGGAAGACGCCCACCGAGTCGGCGTCCTGGAGCATCGCGTAGGTCGCCGGGTCCTCGGCCGGGATGCTGGCGAGGGAGAGCTGTTTGCCCTCGGTCTCGCGCACGGTCGCCAGGGTCTTGGAGACCGCGCTGAGCATGCCGAGCGAGAGCAGGTCGACCTTGAGGATGCCGGCGGCGGCGACGTCGTCCTTGTCCCACTGCACGACGGTGCGCCCCTCCATCGACGCGTTCTCGACCGGGACGAGGTCGTAGAGCGGGCCCTTGGTGATGGCGAAGCCGCCGGAGTGGATGCTCAGGTGGCGCGGGAAGCCCTCGATCTGCCCGGCGAGCTCGAGGGTGAGCAGCAGGGTGCGGTCGCTCGGGTCGAGGCCGGTCTCGGCGAGCGCCTCCACGCTCGCCGACTCGCCCCAGCGGCTTATCGAGCGGGCCAGCCGGTCGACCTGATCGAGCGAGAGCCCGAGCGTCTTTCCCACGTCGCGCAAGGCCGAGCGGCCGCGGTAGCTGATCACCTCGCAGACCATCGCCGCCCGATGGCGGCCGTATTTTTCGTAGATGTGCTGGAGCACCTCCTCGCGCCGCTCGTGCTCGAAGTCGACGTCGATGTCGGGCGGCTCGTTGCGCTCGCGGCTGATGAAGCGCTCGAAGAGCAGCTTCATGCGCACCGGGTCGATGGCGGTGATGCCCAGGCAGTAGCAGACGACCGAGTTGGCCGCCGACCCGCGGCCCTGGCAGAGGATCTCGCGCGAGCGGGCGAACTCGACGATCGAGTGCAGGGTGAGGAAGTAGCCGGGATAGCCGAGCTCCTCGATGAGCGAAAGCTCGTGCTCTATCTGCCGGCGCGCGTCCTCGGGCACCTGCTCGCCGTAGCGGCCGAGGGCGCCGCGGTAGGTCAATTCGCGCAGCCAGGAGATGGGCGTGTGGCCGGCAGGGATGTCCTCCTCGGGGAACTGGTAGGCGATCTGGTCGAGGCTGAAGGTGCAGGCCTCGGCGATGGCGAGGGTGTTGTCGAGGGCTTCGGGGAGGTCGGCGAAGAGCTCGGCCATCTCGCGCGGGCTCTTGAGCGTGCGCTCGCCGTTGCCGAACAGCCGGCGGCCGGCCTGGTCGAGCGTCGTCTTCTCGCGGATGCAGACGAGCACGTCCTGCAGCGGCTGGCGCTCGCGGTCGTGGGTGTGGACGTCGTTGATCGCCACCGGGGCGACGCCGAGCTCGCGCGACAGCCTGAGCTGCTCCTGCACCCGCCGCTCGTCGCCGGCCGACAGGGTGCGCAGCAGGCCGAGGTACAGGCGCGCGTCGAAGAGCTCGCGCAGCCGCGTCGCCGTCGCCCGGTGCGGCTGGCGCAGGAGGGCGAAGAGCCCGTCGGCGTGGCCCTCGAGCGCCGAGAGGGGAAGCAAGGACTCGCCCTTGGGCCGCGCGGTGCGCCCGCGGGTGATGAGCCGGCACAGGTTGCGGTAGCCCTCGAGGTCGCGGGCGATGAGGGTGAGCGGCGGGGCGTCGGCGAGGGTGAGCTCGGTGCCGACGAGCAGCTTGAGCCCGTGCTCCTTGGCCGCCAAGTGCGCCTTGACGATGCCGTAGAGCCCGTCGCGGTCGGTGATCGCCAGCGCGCAGAGGCCGAGCGCGCGCGCCCGCTCGACCAGCTCCTCGGGGTGCGAGGCGCCGGTGAGGAAGGTGTAGTTGGTGCGGCAGGTCAGCTCGGCGTACATGCGCGGCGCAGATTCCCGGGGGCCGGCGCGCGGGGCCGGTCCCCGGGCGCGCGGCAGGCTGCACTTTACTAAACATGCGTACAGCGGTCGCGGTTGCAGGCGGCGGGCAGTCCTTTCGGCAGGCCCGTCGGTGTGAGGGCGGACGCTTTTACCGGGGCGGCGGGCCGCGCGGGCCGAGCGCACACCGGAAGCTCGCGGAAATTCGAATCCCCGGGCGCTGGCAAGTCGCTTGAAAAGGGAGGAAGCGGGGAGCCGAGGGGGGAGGGCGATGGGGAGGAGCCAAGAGGGTGTTTCTAGGCATGAGGGCGGCTGCAGGACGCCGACGCTGCCCTCGTTGCAGGGAGCCGAGGAGCCCTCGCTCGTCGGCGAGTCGATCGGCAACCACCAGGTCCTCGAACGCATCGGCGCCGGCGGGATGGGCGTGGTCTATCTCGTCGAACACCGCGTGCTCGGGCTGCGGGCCGCGCTCAAGGTCATGCGGGCGAGACTTGCGAGCGAGCCCGAGTTCGTGCGGCGATTCATCGACGAGGGGCGCACCTGCGCGCGGGTGCGCCATCCCAACGCCGTCCAGATCCACGACCTGTTTGCGCTGCCCGACGGGCGACCGGCCATGGTGCTGGAGCTGCTCGACGGGGAGACGCTCGAACAGCGTGTGCAGTCCGGGCCGCTCGCCCCCGGGCTTGCCCTGCCCATCCTCAAGCAGATCTGCGAGGCGCTGCAGGCGGCGCACGCCGCGGGCATCGTCCACCGCGACGTGAAGGCCGACAACGTGCTGCTCGCGCGGCGCGGCGGGGCGGAGATCGTCAAGGTGCTCGACTTCGGGATCGCCAAGCGGCTGTTCGAGGAGGGAAACACGAGAGTCGGCGCGGTGCTCGGAACCCCCGACTACATGGCTCCCGAGCAGATCGCCGGCGGGCCGCTGGATCACCGGGCAGATCTCTACTCGGTCGGCGTGCTCGCCCATCGCATCCTCACCGGGAGGCTGCCTTTCGCGGGCGGGAGCGTGGTCGAGGTCCTCAACGCGCACCTTCGGTCGCCGCCGCCCGAACCGACGGAGCTCCCCGAGCCGTTTCGAGCGCTCATCCGCAAGGCGATGGCCAAAAGCCCCGCCGAGCGCTTCGCGAGCGCCCATGAGCTCGGGGGCGCGCTGGGCGACCTCGAGGCCTGGTGGCGAACCTGCGAGCAGGCCGGCATCGGGCCGGGTCAGGCGCGGCTGTCCAGCTCGATCCTCGACGCTCCGTTCGAGCTGATGCTCGTGCAGGCGACCGTGGAGCTGAGGTTCGCGTCTGCCGAGGCCTTCGAGCGGCTCGAGCGCGAGCAGCTCTCGAAGGGACACCTCTACCTACCGGGACTGCTGCCTCTGGGGACCGGAGGCGTGAAGGTGCGGTTGCTTGTTCCGGGGGGCGAGGCGCGGGAGATCGAGGCGGATGTCGTGCGTCGCTTCGAGGGCGAGCTCGCCGCGAGGTGGCATCTGCCCGAAGGCGTCGCGCTGGCTGTGCGGCGGGCGCCGGCGGGCGCGAGCGCCAGGGAGGTCGAGATGCTCCTCGAGCTCTATGGAGGGCGGCTCGGGGGCGACGAACGCGACTTCCTCGGAGTCCGGCCGGAGGCGGCCCTCTCCGAGATCAAGGGTGTCCCTGCGGTGGGCGTGCGTAGCCGCGAGGCGAGCACTCCCGGTCGCCCCCCCCCGCGGCATTTCCGCGAGGGCGCAGGCTCGGCTATCCCGGCCATGCCCCACGACTACCTGCGATGCAACGTAGACCAAGCCGCCTTGCCGCGGTTGGTCTGGCATCGCGCGGGCGACCGATTCC
>ENA-UOOR01001168-UOOR01001168.1-fermentation-metagenome-genome-assembly--contig:-NODE-1168-length-32494-cov-7.500940_pt1 | contig 32494 bp, 18 predicted proteins | sample MGYA00245780_ERZ724029 | MGnify/ENA primary metagenome ERZ724029 (study PRJEB28704, sample SAMN03018315) | fermentation metagenome | biome: anthropogenic terrestrial biome; feature: soil; material... | reverse complement strand
CCCTCACCCTCCTCTCCCAGACGGCGCGCACTCCCACCGTGCTCGATTCGATCACCGAGGGCGCGCCTGGGAGGGGCGATCGCACGTGCCGTTGCGTGGGCCTGGTCGCTCGTTCCAGCAGCGGCCGCAAGCGCTGCGGCGCCCCTCGCATGTCGAGGCGTACTGCAGCGTGATCAAGCCGGAATCCGGAAGGCCAGCACACACGATCGCTCCCAAGCCCGCGCAACCAGAAACCGCGGCGAGCGCGCTGGCCATGCGGTTGGGAGTGGCGGGGGCGGGCCAGCGGGGCAGCGACACAGGTGCAGAGATCGGCGATCCGAGCCAGCGAGTGCGGCCGCGCAAGGCCCCCTTCGACTTCGGGGCGACCGCTGGTGGCCCCTACGCTCGGGGTTATCGGGGCTCGGGCTCTTGCCACCCAAGACAGTTGTTCCCCGGCCGAAGGTGTCGGCGCGCCGAGAGGTTATACCTGGAGGGCGACCGCAGCATTCTGGCAACGACGGAGCTGGCGCCCGGAGAATCAGCCCATGCACGCCTGGCACGACATCTACATCGACGAGCAGGTCATCGACCGAGGCTTCCCCGTGGTGATCGAGGTCCCGAAGGGAAGCAAGAACAAATACGAGCTCGATAAGGAGACCGGCTTCTTGCGGCTCGACCGCGTGCTCTACAGCGCCGTCCACTACCCGGCCAACTACGGTTTCATCCCGCGCACCTTCTGCGACGACGACGACCCGCTCGACGCGCTCGTGCTGATGCAAGAGCCGGTGCACCCGCTGACCATCGTCGACGCCCGAGCCGTCGGGGTGATGCGCATGCGCGACGAGAAGGGCACCGACGACAAGATCATCGCGGTGAGCATCGGCGACCCCGCGTTCGCCGACTACACCGACCACACGCAGCTTCCAACCCACGTGCTGCGCGAGATCCGGCGCTTCTTCGAGGACTACAAGACGCTCGAGTGCAAGCAGGTGGTCATCGAGAACTTCATGGGCCCGGAGCAGGCGCACGAGATCATCCGGGACGCGCTGGAGATGTACCGGGGGCTGCGGCGCGGCGACGTGAAGAAGCGCCACTGATCCAAAGGCGAACGCCCGGGCGCGTTCAGAGGCAGAACCGAGCTGTGCTCGAGGTGACCGGGCGCGGCTCGAATGGCGCCGGCCGGAAGGACGGCATTGCAGCCAGCCAAGCCCCGCTCGAACCGACAGGGCGAAGCCCGGTCAGCCCGAGCCGAGTCGAGGGCTTCGACTCCGTCCGGTTCCGCTCACCCTGAGCGTAGCTCCCGACGCGCGAGCGGCGGGAGCGGAGCCGAAAGGCCCCTCGACCTGCGGCCTCGTAGGCTCAGCCTACGCTCGGGCCTCTCGACTTCGCTCGAGGTGACCGGAGGGAGCGGGCCGAGCTCAAGGAGATTTCCCGACACCCCTTGGCTCGACCGTCAGTGGCTGTCGCGCGTTGGGCCGTCTAGCGCAAGGCCCTGCGCATCATGCGCGAACGGGCCCGGGCGATGGTGCGGACGGTGATGAACGCGATGGCCGCCACTATCTGGGCGCCGGCGATGATGCGGTTCAGGTCGACGGCGGGCCGGTACTTCACCGTTTCGCCGCGGATGACGTAGATGCCGACCGGGCGGGCGTTGATGCCAAAGCCGGTGCCCGAGCCCTTTGCCTGGCCTGGCGCGCCTTCAGCCGGGGCCGACCCGCCGCCCGCGCCGCCGCGAACCACCGCGGCCGGGATGATGGTCACGCCGTCCTTCTCGTACGGCTCTCCGAAGACACGCTTGACGGTCAAGGCGTCGCGCACTCCGTTGACGACTTCTTCGATCTCCATCTGCCCCTCCTCACTCTCCTGAAGCTAAGCGCGCGTGCCCGCGGTGGATCAGGACCAGGGCGAGGGACCGCAGGCTCGACGTCCGGCGCCCAAGTGGTTACTGACGCAGGAGGAGCGCGCACCGATGTGTATCTGGGGATGGGGAGCGGACGGGCGCTGGGGCCTGTGGGGGATCGCGGCGGCCGCCGCGTTCTGGTTGGTCTTCCTCGTGGCCATGATTCTGCTCGTCCGCTCTATCGCCAAGAGCGCTGGTCCCGCGCCTGCCCGCCACGGCGGCGGGCGAGAGCTCGACACGCTGACCAGGCGCTATGCGCGCGGCGAGATCAGCCGCGACGAGTACTGGCGCCTCAAGCGCGAGCTGCAGCAGTAGGAGAGAGGTTCGAGCCGACCGACGGCGCGCGCACCGCTCGCAGCGAGTCGATTCGCTTGTGCTCGATTCCTCGACGGGCGCATTGCCATGCGCCCCAACCAACCTGCGACCGAGCGCTTTGGTCCTTGCCGGAGTTCTGGCCTTCGTGACGGCCGGCGGGATCGCCCGCGCGTCTGCCCAATTGCTCAGCGGGCGCATTGCGGTGCGTCCCTACCAACCTATCGACCGATCGCTTGGGTTCGGGGCGATGCTCAGGCTGTCGGCTGTCGCTAGAACTGGACGACCGCCGCCGGATCGCGGATACCTCAAGGCACTCTGGAGGAGAGGCAGACCTTGGACGTCCAGTGCAGCTCGTGCGGGGCCAGGCTCGCGCTCGAGGAGAATTTGCGGACCATCGAGTGCCCGTACTGCGCCGCCAGCTCGATAGTCGAGCGCGCGGCCGACCCGGAACGCCCCTCGCCGACCTTCGTCCTCGGCTTTTCGGTGAGCCAGATCCAGGCGCGCGAGCGGGCGGCCGACTGGCTCCGTGGGCGCAGCCTCTTCGCGAAGAAGGGGGTGCACAAGGCCGCGGTCGAGAACGTGCGCGGCGTCTACGTGCCTGCCTACCTCTACAGCTCCGCGGCGACCTCGGGCTTCAGCGCCGACATCGGCGAGGAGTACCAGCGCACCGAGAGCTACACCACGACCGAGAACGGCAAGACGGTCACCAAGACCCGCAGGGTGACCGAGACCGAGTGGCGACCGCTCTCGGGCCGGTTCGCCGAGTACATCCCCGACGTGCTGGTGACCGCCTCGCGCGGGCTCGCCAACGAGGAGCTCGAAGCGATTGAGCCCTTCGACTTGCGGTTGCTGCGGCGCTACGACCCGGCGCTGCTGAGCGGCTGGGCGGCCGAGGAGCCCTCGATGAGCGGCTCGCAGTGCCTCGAGGTGGCCCGTCGCGAGGCGCTCGAGCGTACGGGCGAGCGGCTCTCGGGCTTCATGCCCGGCGACAAGCATCGAGGGCTCGAGCAGTCGACCGAGCTGTCGAACGAGGAGCTCGACCTGTGTCTCGTGCCGGTGTGGGTGATGGCCGCGCGCTATCGCGAGAAGGCTGCGCCGGTGCGGATAGTCATCAACGGCCAGTCCGGCGAGGTTCACGGCGAGACGCCGCTCTCCTGGCTGAAGATCGGCGGGGCGGCCATCGCGCTCCTCGCGGTTCTCGCCGCCATCGTCTTCGCCCTGAGCGGAGCCTAGGAGGAAGGTTGCAGGAAGCAGCGAAGGTTGTGTCGAACGGATGCTCGCGGTGCCAGTGCGCGCTCGAGCCCGACGATCTGCGATGCCCGGTCTGCGGGCTCGCCACCGCGCCGGCGCGCCGCGATGCGGCCGCAGCGCAGGTCGTCATCGTGCGTTGCCAAGCCTGTCGCGCCTCGGTCTCCTATTCAGCCGAGGCGCAGGCGCCCAAGTGCGGCTACTGCGGCTCGGTCATGCGGGTGGAGACGCCCGAGGATCCGGTCGAGCAGGCGCAGGCCTTTCTTCCGTTTACCGTGAGCCCCGACGAGGCGCGAAAGGCGCTGGGGCGCTTCCTGGCGCGCAAGTCCTGGTTTCGCCCCGCCGACCTCGCCGCGCGCGCGACCCTCGACGCGATGAAGCCGGTCTGGTGGCCGGCCTGGGTCTTCAACGCGAAGGCGCTGGTGAGCTGGACCGCCGACTCCGATGCCGGCGCGGGCCGGGCGGCGTGGGCGCCGCACTCGGGGCAGACCTCGTACGTCTTTCGCGACGTGGTCGTCTCCGCCTCCCGCGGACTGACCGCGAAGGAGTGCGAGGCGCTCACCGCGGACTACGCGCTCTCGATGGCCGCCGAGTCGCCGCGCGGGCCCGCCGAGGCGAGCATCGAGCGGTTCGACACCGCGCGCTCCGGGGCGCGCAAGCTCATCGTCGAGGCCATCGAGAAGGAGGCGAGCGGGCGGGTCGCCAAGGCCGAGGTGCCGGGCAGCAAGAGCCGCAAGCTGAAGGTCGCGGTGATGCTCTCGGGCCTAGAGACGGTGCGCTACGCGCTGCCCGCCTACACGCTCGCCTACCGGTACAAGCAACGGCTCTACCGGGTCGTCGTTCACGGGCAGAAGGCCGAGACCATCCTCGGCAAGGCGCCTTACTCCGGGTGGCGGATCTGTGCGGCGGTCCTCGCCGGCGCGCTCGCCGTGGGCGTGGCCATCGCCGTCGCGGTGCTCGCGACGCGGTAGGCGCCCACGGCAATCCGCTGTTCGGTTCATGGGACGCGCAGCCGGCCAGAGCCCTGGCGCAAAGCTCGGGATGAGCGTGGGCGAGGCCGCCGTGACGTGGTTCGTGCTCGAACCGCGCTCCTGTCAGGCCTTCGCTGCGTCTTTCACGGTCCGCCGGTGCTCGCCGACGACGTAGAGCCGCACCGGTTGCTTGAGAGGTCCGACCTCGCGGCGGGCCGCCTCGGTCCAGCCGGGCACCGGGAAGTCGATGGCGACGAGGCGGGTCCCCTCGCGCAGCGCGCTCTCGAACAGCTCGACCTGCCTCTCGAGCGCGCGCGGCAACAGGTACACGTAGAGCGCGTCGGCCTCGTGCAGCCTCGCGTGGCAAAAGTCGAAGGGGCGAACGCGCACGCCGCGGTCGAAGAGGCTGCGCAGCGCGGCCGCCGCGAAGGCGAAGGGGTTGAGCTCGTAGCCGAACGCCCGCACCTTCGCGCGCCGTCGCGCCGCGCGCAGCACCTGACCGCCGCCGCAGCCGAGATCGAAGAAGGTCTCGCCGTCCTTCAAGTCGAGCAGATCGAGCGCCGCCTCGACCGCCTCTTCGCTCGACGCGTAGACCGGCACGCCGGTGACGGCCAGCGCCCGCAGCGACAGGACGAGCAGGAGGAAGAGCAGCAGGAAAAGCGCAACGACGAGGACCAGGCTCATTTCCACCCGCAGGCGCGCCCCTGGTTCTGCTGATCCAGCCACCCCTGCAGCGGCGCGAAGTACTCGAGGAGCGCCGTCGCGTCGATCTGCCGCTCGCCGGTCATCGCCTCGAGCGCCTCGGGCCAGGGCTTGCTGGCGCCCAGCGCGAGCATCGCCTGCAGCTTCTTGCCGGCCGCCTGGTTTGCGTAGATCGAGCACTCGTGCAGCGGGCCGGCGTGGCCCGCGGCGCGGCAGAGCGCGCGGTGGAACTGGAACTGGAGGATGCGCGCGAGGAAGTAGCGCGTGTACGGAACGTTCGACGGGATGTGGTACTTCGCGCCCGGGTCGAAGTCGGCCTCGGTGCGCTCGACCGGCGCCGCGACGCCCTGGTAGCTGCGCCTCAAGGCCCACCAGGCCTCGTTGTAGCGCTCGGGCGGCACCTTCCCCGAGAAGACGTCCCAGCGCCACTGGTCGATGAGCTTGCCGAAGGGCAGGAAGGCGATCTTCTCGAGGGCGTCCTTCATCTGCACGTTGATGAGCGCCTTGTCGTCCTTGGGCGCCGACTTGAGCAGGCCGATCTTCTTCAGGTGCGCCGGGGTGATCGACAGCGTCAGCGCGTCGCCGACCGCCTCGTGGAAGCCGTCGTTGGCTCCGGACTGGAAGAGCACCGGGAGCTGGAAATACGCGTGGTAGTAGTAAACGTGCCCAAGCTCGTGGTGGATGGTGATCAGGTCCTCCTCGGTCCCCTGGATGCACATCTTGATGCGCAGGTCGTCCGCGTAGGTGACGTCCCAGGCGCTCGCGTGACAGACGACGTCGCGGTCGCGCGGCTTGGTGAGCATCGAGCGCTCCCAGAAGGTCTTGGGCAGCGGGTCGAGGCCGAGCGAGGTGAAGAACGACTCGGCGAGCCGGGTGAGCTTGACCGCGTCGTACTTCTGGCGCTTCAGGGCGCTGTCGACGTCGAGGCTCGCGTGGTTCTTGTACGGCTCGATCAGCGGGTAGAGGTTGGTCCACTCCTGTGCCCACATGTTGCCGAGCAGGTGCGCGGGGATGGGGCCGTCGGAGGGCACCTTCTCCTTGCCGTAGAGCCGCTGCAGGCGGGCGCGCACGTAGCAGTGCAGGCTGTCGTAGAGCGGCTTGACCTGCTGCCAGAGCCGGTCGGTCTCCTTCTCGAACCCGGCCGGGCTCATGTCGTAGCCGGCGCGCCACAGCTCGCCGAGGTCCGAGAAGCCGATCTCCCGGGCGCCCTCGTTCGAGAGCTCGACCAGCCGCGCGTAGGCGGGTTTCATCTCCCGGCCCACGGTGTGCCAGCCGGCCCAAGCGTCGAGCAGCTCGTCGTAGCGGCGGCTCTTGCGCATCACGTCTTCGAGGGCGCCGAGGTCCCGGCAGCGCTTGCCGTCCTCGCCGCACCACTGGCCGCGACCGTAGAGCGAGCTGAGCCGGGCGGCCGTCGCCGCGAGCTTTTCGCGCCTGGCCGCATCGCTCGGCGCCGGCAGCGGGCTCGACAGGCGCAGCCGCTCGAGCATCCGGGCCGTCTCCGGGTCCAGCTTCAGGCCGCGAAAGCGCAGTGATTCGGCGATGGCCTTCGACAGGTAGGCCATCAACCCTTCGTTCGCCTCGGCCGCGTTTCGCTCGGTGTCGGGCGTGATGTAGGTCGCCTTGATCCACTCGGCGGTCTCGACCCGGGCGAGCAGCCGCTTCAGGTCGCGGTTGACCTCGGTGACGAAAGCCTTGGCCTGCTCCGGGGTCGCGGCGGGCGGCTGTGCGCGGGCCGGCAAGGCGAGGGGCAGGAGGGCGAGCAGGGCTGCGAGCGATCGGGCGCTGGCGCTCATGGCGAGGGCTCCTTTCTTCGGTCTCGAGTGCGCGGTGGCGGACAAAGTAGCGCGAAACCAGTCTCCGGAGCGCCAGCCTTCGTCCTGGCGGCCGGTGGATCGCCGTACGGCAGCGGTACCAAGGCCTCCCGGTGCCCGCGCGATGCCGGCACGAAGGCCTCCGCAGGCACGCACGCACGACGCCGGCACGAAGGCCGGCACTCCGGAATCGTGCTTCCACAGGGCGCGCGGGCTGGTTCTAGGGCAATCCGCTGTTCGGTTCATGGGACGCCGCGGGCCAGGGCCCCGACGCAGAGCTCGGGATGAGCGGGGGCGGAGAGGCCCCCTTGACTCCGGTTCTCCGCGCGCACGCACGCACGACGCCGGCACGAAGGCCGGCGCTCCGGCCTCCTGTCTCTGGTCTTCTCCCCGCCGAAGCGATGGAGGCCCTCCGACATTCCAAAGGCTCGCCTGGGCGCTTCAGTCCGTTACACTGAACGGGAGTCGACGTTCCGCTCCGTGCCGCAAACCTTGCGAGGCCGACGATGCCCGACCAAAGCAACCCCGCCTCTGGCAAGCCCCGGAATCTGACCGTCAAGCTCCCCTACGGCTCGGTCGAGGACTTCATCCAGAGGTTCGCCGCTTCCCTGACCTCGGGTGGCGCCTACCTGAGGGTCGAGGAGCCTTCGCCAGTCGGCAGCCTGGTGCAGGTCGAGCTGCAGCTTCGCTCGGGTGAGCGGGTGCTCTTCTTCCTCGGGGTCGTCTCCTTCACCACCGGCGTCCAGGGCGAGGGCGTCCGGGGCATGGGCATCAAGTTCCTCCAGCTCGACGAGGCGAGCCGCTCGCTGGTCGCCAGGGCCTGCACCGGGCGGCCCGGCGCCGAGGCGCCGTTGCCGCCTCTGCCGACCGGCGTGGGCGCCGCCTGCGGCGAGTTCGCGCCCCAGCCGGCGACCATCTTCTCCTTCCACGTCTCCGAGGCGGCGCAGAAGGCCGGCGCCGCGCCGCCGGCTGCCGCGCCCTCGCCGGCCGCGGCCAAGGCCGCCGGCCCCGTGCACATCGAGTCCCCGCTCGACAAGGTCGTCCCGCCCCCGAGCAAACCGACCGGGCCGATCATCGGCATCGACCTGGGGACGACCAACTCCTGCGTCGCCTGCGTCAAGGGCGACAAGCCCTACGTCATCCCCTCGCGCGAGGGCCACAACACCATCCCGTCGATCATCTCCTTGAGCAGCCGCAAAAAGCTGCTCATCGGCCATCCGGCCAAGGACCAGATCCTCACCAACCCGAAGCAGACCGTCTTCGGCGCCAAGCGCCTGGTCGGCCTCAAGTTCCATTCGCCGGTCGTCCAGCAGGTCATCGAGCTGTTCAACTACGAGATAGTCGAGGGCTCGCGGGGCGAGGCCGCGGTGCGCCTCGGCGGCGCGGTCTTCTCGCTCGAACAGGTCTCGGCGATGGTCCTCGTCGAGGCCCGCCGCGTCGCCAGCCAGCACCTCGGGGTCGACGTGCAGCGCGCGGTGGTCACCGTCCCGGCCTACTACAACGATCACCAGCGGCAGGCGGTGCGCGTCGCCGGCGAGCTGGCCGGGCTGCACGTCGAGCGCATCGTCAACGAGCCGACCGCGGCGGCGCTCGCCTACGGCTACGGGCGCAACCTGCAGAAGACGCTGCTCGTCTACGACCTGGGCGGCGGCACCTTCGACGCGTCGCTGCTGCAGCTCAACGACACGGTCTACGAGGTGATGGCCACCGGAGGCGACACCTTCCTCGGCGGGGTCGACTTCGACTCGAAGCTCGTCGACTTCCTGCTCGCCGAGTTCGAGGTCAAGAACGGGCTGCCCTTCTCCGGCGACGAGGTGGCGCGCCAGCGGGTCGTCGAGGCCGCCGAGGCGGCCAAGCTCGAGCTCTCCGAGAAGGCGGGCGCGAAGGTCCACGTCCCGTTCCTGATGGTCAAAGACGGCAAGCCCTACGACCTCACGGCGACGGTCACCCGCGCCGAGTTCGACCTGTCCATCGGGCCGCTCGTCGACCGCACCATCGCGGTCTGTGCCGAGGTGATCCGCGCCGCGGGCAAGCAGGCCGGCGACGTCGACGAGGTGCTGCTCGTCGGCGGGATGACCCGGGTGCCTATCGTCCACAAGAAGCTCGAGGCCTTCCTCGGTCGAGCGCCGCACAAGGGCGTTCATCCCGACGAGGCGGTCGGCCTCGGGGCCGCGCTCTTTGGCCACTCGCTCGGCAAGGACGAGGGCATCGTCCTCATCGACGTGCTGCCGATGTCCATCGGCATCGGCCTGCCGGGCGGGCGTTTCAAGAAGATCATCGAGCGCAACACCGCGCTGCCGCACTCGAAGACCTACGAGCTGGCGACGACCAAGGAGAACCAGGAGGAGCTCGAGCTGTCGGTGTTCCAGGGCGACTCCGAGCGCGTCGACGGCGCCGAGCTGCTCGGCACGGTCAAGCTGTCGCCTCTGCCCAAAGGCCCCCGGGGCGCGGTGCGGATAGACGTCGAGTTCTCGCTGTCGGCCGAGTGCCTGCTCACCATCACCGCCAAGGAGAAGTCGAAGGGCGCCGAGGTGAAGGCGACGCTCTCGACCCGCGACACGCCCGACGCGGTGAAAGCCAAGCTCGCCGCGCAGGTCGAGCAGCAGACCCGCCGCGCGCGCACCGGCGAGCGGCCCGCGCGCGGCTCGCGCTCGTGGCTGTCGCGGCTCTGGGCGCGGATACGGCGGGGCAGCAAGGCGGGTTGAACGAGGTGTCGAAGAGCGCTTCGACAGGCGCCGCCCGCGGTCACCCCGAGCGTAGGCCGAGCTTGCGAGGCCGGGGTCGAGGGGCCTCTCGACTTCGCCTCCCTCGTTCCTCGGGAGGCCAGGCTTTTCAACGAACGGCCCCTCGCGAACCCCTTCTCGTTCGAGCGCGCAGCGGGCAAAGCGATTCGCTGACAAGCTCGGGGTGAGTGGGCGGGCGAGCCGCGGTCAACGGCGATTTTCGCGGAAGAAGGACCGATGGAGCCGAACACGCCGAACCTGCCTCAGCCCGGCCAGCCGATAACCGTCGAAGCGGTCGATGAGCTCGGCAGGCGGGCTGTGTTCGAGGGGCTCGTGCGCCGGGCCGACAGCTCCGGGGTCGCGATGTCGCTGGCCCCGCGCGCGGGGGCCGTCGAGGTGCTGGCCCAAGGAATCCGGGCGCTCGTGCGCTTCGCGGATCAGGCGGGGCTCCACTTCTTCGAGGCGTCGGTCGTCGAGGCGACGGCCGGCGAGCGCCTCGAGGTGGTGCTCGACGCGCCTTCTGGCGTTCGGACGAATCAGCGCCGCCGGTTCATGCGCCTGAGGATGCGGCGGCCCATCACCTGCGCGCGGCTCGACGAGCAGGGCGAGCCGCTCGAGAGGTGCATGGCCAATACGCTCGAGGTCGGCGGCAATGGCGCCGGGATCATCGCCGACCGGCCCTTTCATCCCGGCGAGCGCGTCCGGTTCGAGCTCGACCTCGGCGCCTGGGGAAGGTGCTCGGGGCTTGCCACCGTCAAGCGCTCGGTGCTCGCGCTGACCGCCGAGGGCGCTGAGTATCGGGTCGCGTTGCAGTTTTGCGAGGTGGGCTCACGAGCCCAGGCGCTCATCCTCACCTACCTGCTCGCGGCGCGCCGGCAGTAGTCGCTTCATGGCCGAGCCCTCGCCGGCTTGGCAAAGCAGGCGGCTCGAGCGGCAGCGGAGACCAGCCGCGAGGCCCCAGCTCGCGCGCGGAGCGGACGGCTCGAGTTGGGGCCTTGGGGGCCGGGCCCAGCAGCCCAACGCGCGCTCGTTGGTTTGCGGCGCGGCCGGCTTTTGGCGTTGGCCGAGGCGAAGCCGCGTTGCCCAGTTGCGTCGCGCTCGTTCCACGCGCGGAGAAGCGCGCTTCCACCGACAGGAAGCGCGCTTCCTCGTTGCGCGCGTAGCCGTCCCCCCCCGCTGGCTGAGCCGTCCCCGGATGCCTAAACCGAGATCACGGTCAGGGCGAGGTGGGGATGGGCGAGCGAAGTCTCTGCCGTCGGCGGCGGACGAGGGCCGCGGGCGCGCGGGCTCTCGGGTTGGCGGTGCTGGCGGCGACGGCCTCGGCCGGTTGCGCAGGTATCAGCAGCCGGTTCGATTCCTGGGTCCTGAGCCAGAAGGCAGCGCTGATCGCCATCGGCGCCCAGGCGCCGAGCGCGCCGCCGTCGCTGCCGTTCATCCGCAGCAGCGAGCTCGAGTGGATGACCCGCCCGCTCGAGCTCCCCGAGATCGCGGTCGCACCGCTGGAGCGCCATCGCATCGGCGACCCGGCGCTCACGCAGGAGGAGCTCACCTTCGAGAGCGCCTTCCGGCTGCAGTACCCGGAGTCGGACATCGCGCGGGCCTACGTCTATCGCAAGGGCAAGCTGGGCGAGCGGCCCGTGGTGCTCTGGTCGCCCGGGCAGTCGACCTCCGATGCGAGCTTCGCCGGGCTGATTCCGTACTTCCGCAAGATCCTCGCCCGCGACGCCGACGTCGTCTTCTTCGTGCCGCCCTACCACCTCGAGCGCACGCCAGCCGGTTACGCCTCTGGCGACGCGTTCCTGGCGACCGAGTTCCCCGATCACCTCAACGCCTTCGCCCAGGCGACCGCGGACATGCGGGTGCTCATCGCCTGGCTGCGCGCCCAGGGGGTTCGGCAGCTCGGCGCGATGGGCAGCTCGATGGGGAGCTGGATCCTGCTGCGGGTCGCGAGCTGGGACGACAGCTTCGCTTTCCTCACCGTCATCGTCCCGGTCATCCGCTGGGAGCTGCTGATGTACCAGCCGGAGATGGCGCCCATCCGCGACCGGCTGCTGGCCATCGGGCTTTCGGCCGAGGAGGCGGTGCGCGCCTACCGGGCCCTCGACCCGACGCCGATGCGTCCGCGGGTCGATCCGCGCCGCATCTCGGTCTTCTACGGCCGCTACGATCGCGTCGCGCCCGAGCCGCCGATCCTCGAGTGGGTCGAGCGCTGGGGCGTGCGGCGCGTGGAGGCCTTCGATCGCGGCCACGCGACGATGTTCTTCAGCCCCGAGCTCGCCCGGCATGTCGAGGCCGGCATCGACCGCGACCTGCGCGCGCTCGGCTTGGTCGAGCACGGCGAGGAGCACGGGGCGGTCAATCACCGCAGCCCGGCGTTCAAGCCGGTCGGCTGGCCAATGACCGACTGAAGAGGTGTCGAAGAATCCTTCGAGCGATGACCGGTCGGCCCGAGCATCGGTCCCAGGCTGGTAGGGGCGAATAGCAATGCGCCCGGCGAGGATTCGGGCAGCGGCGCGGCCGATTCGAGGGTTCGCGGCGGCCGGTACGAAGGCCGGCCCTCCGACCACGGTCCTGAAGAACCCCGTGTCCGACCGCGCGCGCCCGGAGGAAGCCCCCTCCGGTTGAAGTCAACGCCCCCGCCCGCCGGCGTCTCGCCGCGCTCGCTGGCTGAGATGTTCGCGCACCTGCTCACCAAGCACGTCAGTCGGGGCGGCGCTCGCCCAGCCAGACCGTTCGCGGCTCGGTCCAAGGCGCGCGCGGGTTGTGAGAGCCGGCGAAGCTCGGGGGCCTGGGCACCACCGCGACCGGCGGGCCAGGTGAAAGCCCCGTCTTGCCAATTGCCTCGATGGTTGACTGGCCCAGGTCCAATCCGCCCACGAGCGCGCGCCCTGTGAAAGTCCCCTCTCCCGCGTTTGCGCGGGACGAGGGGTTTGGGGCGAGGGCGTCGCGGATCAGCCGATGCGGTCGCGATCCGCACCCTCCGCCGTCCACCGTATGTGGAAAAAGCACAACCAGCCTGGAATCGGCGGACGGATCGGCGCCAACCGGGGCTGCAAAGTCGGATTTGTGTGGTCTTCCGCTCACTCCGCGGCGGTAGAGTGACGGCTATCTGTCAGATCGGCGCACCGAACCGTGTCCGTGTGCCCCGGTAGGGTGGCGCGGCGAGGCTGCAGGCGGGCAGCGGATGGGATGGCGATCGACTCAGGCTCGGGCGCAAAGCCCGAGCGGGAGGCCACATGACCTACGAGCAGTTCTTCCTTCGAGCTACCGGCAATCGACCTCATCCCTGGCAGCGCCGGTTGGGCGAGCGCGCGGCCTGTGACGATCGGCTCATTCGGATTCCAACCGGGTTGGGAAAAACCTTGGGCGTCGTCGCCGCCTGGGCCTTCCACCGCTGCGAGCGTGGCGACCTCGGTTGGCCGACTCGCCTCGTCTTCTGCCTGCCGATGCGCGTGCTCGTCGAGCAGACCGAGCGCGTCGTGCGCGAGCTTCTCGACTCCGCGGGGCTCGGCGACAGGGTCGGGGTCCACGTGCTGCTCGGTGGCGCCGAGGTGGATGACTGGCACCTCCATCCCGAGCGCCCGGCGGTGCTCGTCGGCACGCAGGACATGCTGCTGTCGCGCGCGCTCAACCGCGGCTACGCGAGCCCCCGGGCGCGCTGGCCTGTCGAGTTCGGGCTGCTCAACCACGACTGCCTCTGGGTCATGGACGAGGTGCAGTTGATGGACGTCGGGCTCGCCACCTCGGCCCAGCTCCAGGCATTTCGTCGCGAGCTGGGCGCGCGTTCGCCACGCCCATGTGCCACCTGGTGGATGAGCGCGACGCTGCAACCCGACTGGCTCGAGCGCAGCCCCGACACTGGGCGCATGGCCGCGGAGGTGGCGCGCTTCGGAGTCGAGCAGGACGAGCGCGTCGGGCCGCTCTGGAGCGTGGAGAAGCAGCCCGAGCTGTTCGTCGGCAAGACCGACCCCAAGTCGGTCGCCAAGCTGGTCTCCGAACGCCACCGCGAGGCCGGCTGTGGCCGCGACGGGCCGACTCTGGTCATCGTCAATCGGGTGGAGCGGGCCGTCGAAGTGGCCCGGGCGCTCGAGAAGGACAAGAAGCTCGGCAACACCGAGGTGCGCCTCGCCCACAGCCGCTATCGCCTCGCCGAGCGCGCGGCTTGGGCCGGCGAGTTCTTGCGTCGCGAGGCCTGCGGTCCCGGCAGCGATCGAATCGTCGTCGCCACCCAGGTCGTCGAGGCGGGCGTCGACTTCTCGTGCGCGCTGCTCTTCACCGACCTCGCTCCCTGGGCGAGCCTCGTGCAGCGCTTTGGGCGCGCGGCTCGCTGGGGAGGCTCGGCGAGGGTGGTGGTGCTCGACACCGCTCCGAAGAAGGAGAAGGACGCGCTCCCGTACGCGCTCGAGGAGCTCGAGGCGTCCCGCGAGGCGCTCTCCGCGCTGCAAAATGCCGGGCCGGCGGGGTTCGACGCGCTCGAGACCGAGCATCCCGACTGGCTGAAGCGGCTCTTCCCGTACGAGCCGCGCCATCTGGTGCTGCGCCACGAGGTGGACGACCTCTTCGACACCAGCGCCGACCTGAGCGGCGCCGACGTGGACGTGAGCCGCTTCATCCGCTCGGGCGACGAGCGGGATCTGTCGGTGGCCTGGGTCGAGGTGGAGCCGAAGACGGCGCCCGGCGAGGACTTCTGGCCCGCGCGCGAAGCGCTCTGCCCGGTGCCGTTCTTGAGGGCTCGCGAGTGGCTCGCGGACCGGAAGAAGCGCGCCTGGGTCTGGGATTGGGTCGAGGGCGAATGGCGGCGGGCCGAGCAGCGAGACCTCTTCCCCGGCCAGACCGCGCTCGTCGAGGCGGGGGCGGGCGGCTACTCGACACGCTGGGGCTGGGATCCGAAGGCGTCGGAGTCGGTGCCGGTGGTGGCCAGCCGCGCCGCGAACCCGAACGACCGCGCGGACGGCGCGCTCGAGGCCGATGCGCCGGAGGCCGCCGGCTACTCGACCATCGAAACCCATGGCCGCGAGGTCGGGGCGCTCGCCCGCGAGCTCGCCCAGGCGCTGCGGCTCGACGCCCCGACCGCGTCGCTGCTCGACCTCGCCGGACGGGTCCACGACATCGGCAAGTCGCACGAGGCCTTCCAGAACGCGATGATCGCCGAGGACCGGCCCGAGCGCTGCGACCTGGCCAAGGCGCCCCAAGGCGCCTGGCGCCAGGGCAGGCACAGGTACCGGATGAAGGACGGAGCGGTCCGCGCCGGCTTGCGCCATGAGCTGGCGAGCGCGCTCGCGCTCTTCGACGTGGTGCGACGCCACGACCCGGCGCGGCTGCTCGGCGAGGAGGCCGAGGTCTTGAGAGCGGCCGGAATGCTCCCGCCGGCCGAGGCCGGAGCGCCGTCGCCCGGCGCGGTCGAAGCCGAGCTGCTCGCGCTCGACCCGCGTGCCTTCGACCTGCTCGCCTTCCTGGTCTGCAGCCACCACGGGAAGGTGAGGCTCGCCTGGCATTCCTCGCCCGCCGACCAGCGGGCCGTCGACGAGCGGGTCCGCATCCAAGGCCTGCGCGAGGGCGACGAGCTGCCCGCCATCTCGCTTGCCGACGCGAAGGGAGGCAGCGCGCCCTGGCCGGCGACGCGCCTCGACTTCGCCGCCGCCGCGGTCGGGCTCAACCCGGTGACCGGACGCTCTTGGACCGAGCGGGTACTCGGCCTGCTCGAGCATCACGGGCCGTTCGCGCTCGGCTGGTACGAGGCGCTGCTCCGGGCCGCCGATCGCCGCGCGTCGAAGTCCACCGCCGCTGACCCGAAGCTCGCAAAGGAGGTGTCGCGATGAGCGTCCACGTTCACCGCCTCGCCGGCTGCGCCCCGCAGCCGCTGGCCCACTACCTCAAAGCGCTCGGCGTGCTGCGGCTTGTCTCGGAGCAGGCCGACCCCTCGGCGCGCGGATGGTGGCGCGACGAGAGCTTCTGGCTGGCGACCAAGCTCGACCGCGAGCAGCTTGCCGAGTTCTTTCTTCGTGACTGGGCGCCGACTCCGCTCGTGGCGCCTTGGGACAAGGGCTCGGGGTTCTTCGGGGCTGGCGCCGCGCTCGATGCCGCAGCGCGGTCGACCGCCAACCGTTTCGAGGCGCTACGCGACGGGATTGTCGCGGCTCTGGCCCTGACCGAGGAGATCTCTTCGGCGGATGCCGAGGTGAGGGCGATCAAGGCGGAATCCAAAGGTAAGGGGCTCACCAAGTCCGCGCGCACCAAGCTTCGCGCCGATCCTGACTACAAGCGTCGCCTCGCCGAGGCCGACAAGCGCTTCGCGGTGCTCAAGGCAAGCCTCATCCCGCAGTGCCGGCTTCAATGGCGCGGCCCGCACCGCGAATGGCTCGACGCCGCGCTCGTACTTGGGGACGACGGTGAGCCCGCGTTCCCAGCTTTGCTGGGCACTGGCGGCAACGACGGGCGTCTCGACTTCACCAATAACTTCTTTCAGCGGCTCGGCGACCTCTTCGACATCGAAGGTACAGGCGAGCCGCGGAAGGAGTCTGCTGCTTGGGTCTGTAACGCGTTGTGGGGCGAGCCTTCGCCGGCGCTCAAGTCTGCCGCGGTCGGGCAGTACTCGCCGGGAGGCGCCGGAGGCGCCAACAGCACCGTCGGCGCAGAAGGCGGCAGCCTGCTCAACCCGGCCGACTTCCTGCTGATGCTCGAGGGCTCGGTCCTCTTCTCGGCGGGGCTCTGCCGGCGGCTCGACCGCCGTGAGGCGAGCGCGGCGGTGGCGCCCTTCACCACCTTCGCCCACGCCGCGGCTTACGCGAGCGCCGGCGGCAGCGAGAAGCAGCGCGGCGAGCAGTGGATGCCGCTCTGGGACCGGCCTCTGGTGCTCGCGGAGCTGCGCCACCTGCTCGCCGAGGGGCGCAGCCGCCTGGGCGCGAGGCCGGCCTCCGAGCCGCTCCACTTCGCGCGGGCCGTCGCTCGGCTCGGCGTCGCCCGCGGCCTGAGCGGCTTCGAGCGCTTCGGCTTCATCGAGCGCAACGGCCAGAGCAACCTCGCCGTCTCCTTGGGCCGGTTGAGCGTTCCCGAGCGCGCCTCCCCGGCGGTCGCGCTGCTCGACGACCTCGACGGCTGGATGGAGAGGCTGCGCCGGCAGGCTCGTGACGAACACGCGCCGACGAGGCTGAAGGTCGTCGAGCGCGCCCTCGCCGACGCGGCTTTCGCGGCGGCCGCGCACCCGGCCGAGCCCGCCCGGTGGCAGCGTCTGCTGCTCGCGCTCGATCAGGTCGAGCGGGTGCTCGCAACCGGCGCGGGCTTCGCCGCCGGTCCGGTGCCCAAGCTGCAGCCGGGCTGGGTCCGGGTCGCTGACGACGGCTCGGCCGAGCTCGGGCTCGCGGTCGCCTTCGGGCTTCAAGCCGCCAGCGTCCGCGGGCGCTGGCCGCAGGACCCGGTGCGCCGCCACTGGCTGCCGCTCGACAGAAACGGGCGCGCCTTCGCCACCCGCGGCACCGACCGCAAGAAGCAGCTCGCCGAGCGGCCCGACGTGGTCGTCACCGGGAGGGAGCCGGTCGCCGACGCGCTCGCGCTCGTGCAGCGCCGGCTCATCGAGGGCGCACAGAAGGGCGGCCGCCACCTGCCTCTGCAGGCGGCCTTCCGCGCCGCGGCCCATCCGGCGGACCTCGCCAGGCTCATCGCCGGGGAGCTCGACCTCGCCAAGACGCTCGCCCTGGGCCGGGCGCTCGGCGCGCTCGACGCCGCCGCCTGGGCCCGTCAACCGCTCCCTCCACGCGCGCCCGCGCGCGGTCCGGTGCCCGACGAGGCTTGGATGGCGCTGCGCCTCGCGACGCTGCCCTGGCCGCTCGAGAAGCGCGACCCCGGAGGCGACCCGGCGATCGTGCGCCGACTGGCCGCCGGTGACGCCTCCGGCGCGCTTGAAACCGCGCTGCGGCGCCTGCGGGCGGCCGGGATCGGCTTCAGCCTGCGCGCCGGAGTCGCGTCGGCGAAGACCGCGCGCCTCTGGGGCGCGGCGCTCGCCTTTCCCATCAGCCTTTCCACCGCAAAGCAATTTGCCGACCGCATCGACCCTGCTGCCCACCAATAAAGGAGAACCACGATGGCCATCGACCTCACTTCGTTCGACAAGGCGCCCCGCCTGCTTTTCTCGATCCCTTTGGCGCCGCTGCAGGGCAGCCGCTTCCAGCCGACCGGCTTCCCTGGCCTCGGCGCCGCGACCTTCGAGACGCCGAAGGGGACCAACCTGCTCGTCGAGAGCGCCCAGAGCATGGCGAATCGCCTCGAGCTGTGTTGCTGGGATCCTGAGAAAAACGACCTCGTCGCGCCTCTGCAGGGGCTCTCGCACGTCCGAGTCACTCGCAAGGGCAAGTTCTTCACCGACACCGTGCTCGAGGCGCACCGGATCAACAGCCCCTATCTGCTCGAGGGCTCCGACAAGAGCTTCTTCAACCTCCTCAAGGAGAAGCTTGGCGGCCTGGAGGCCGGGCCCATCGACCGCAAGCGGCTCGCGGAGGTTCTGCTCGAGCTGGACGCGGGCTCGCTGATTCACGGCGCATTCCTCGCCAAGAAGGAGCTTGCCGGCGGCCGGCTGCGGGTCGCACGTGCGCTCTCGGCGTTCATCGAGGCGGATGGGGTGCGCGTCGCCCCCTCCGGCGGCGTCAAGAACGACCACGTCAACCCGAGCGGCGACACGAAGAAGGGCTTTGGCAACGTCCCCTTCGCCCGCGACGAGTACACCGCGGAGAAGATCACCCTTTACGTCAACCTCGACCTCGGCCAGCTCCGAGGCTATGGGCTGGGGCCGGATGCGGTGCGGCTGCTGACTCTGCTCGCGCTCTACAAGCTGCGCCGGCTCGTCGACGGCAGCCTGCGGCTGCGCACCGCCTGTGACCTGCGGGTGGCGACCGCGGAGCTCGCCGCCACTGCGCCCGCGGGCTTTGCGTTGCCGGCCGAGGAGGCACTCGCCGGGGAGTTGCAGTCGGCGATTGCGCGGCTCGGCAAGCAGATGCGGGTCAGCGAGGTGGTCTACGACGATGAGCTGAAGCGCGGCGCGGACGAGGGCCAGGACGACGCGGCCGACGCCGACGGGGACGAGTGATGCCGACGCTGCTCCTCGAGTTCCCGGGGCGCCGCTACCACGCGACGCCCTGGGGCGATCACGTCAACGAGGGCCACGTCGAATGGCCGCCCTCGCCTTGGCGCCTGATGCGGGCGCTCATCGCCACCGGCTATTCGAAGCTCGGCTGGGCCGAGGTCCCCGAGTGCGGCGTGCGGCTGGTCGAGAAGCTCTGCTCGACCCTGCCGCGCTACCGGCTCCCGGAGGTCTCCGCAGGCCACAGCCGCCACTACATGCCGCTCGGCAAGCTCGACAAGGGGCGCGAGAAGACCACCCTCGTCTTCGACACCTGGTCCCATATCGACGCGGGCGTGCTCGTGGTCGCCTGGGATGTCGAGCTCGCACCGGACGAGTCGGCGCTCTTCTCCGAGCTCGCCGAGGCGCTTGGGTATCTCGGCCGCTCCGAGAGCTGGGTCGAAGGTCGATGCGCGTCTGACGGCGAGCCGCTTCCGTCGGGCGACGAGGCCTATCCCTGCGAGGGCGCCGAGCACCCCGGCCCGGGTTGGCAGCAGGTCGCACTGCTCGCGCCGGAGACTCCGCAGGCGGCCGAGGCCTGGCTCGCAGCGCGCCGCCCCGCCGAGCCGGAGCCGGCGAGCCGCAAATCGGCGAAGAGGCCGAAGAAGGAGACCGACTCGGCCTTGCCCTCCGATCTCGTGGGGTGCCTGCAACTCGAGACGAGCTGGCTGCAGAAGCACGGGTGGAGCCAGCCGCCCTGCTCGCGCCGCGCTCTCTACTGGAGGCGCAGCGACGCGCTGGAAGCGGGTGCGCCCGCCCTCGATCGGCGAGAGATCCCGGCGAGCCCGGTCGCCGCGGTCCTGCTCTCCATCTCCACTCCGAGCGCCAACGACCACGCGCTCCCGTCGATCGTGCGCGTGCTGCCGCAGGGCGAGCGGCTTCATCGCATCCTCGTCGGCACCGCGCAGCGGATGGGGCTCGGGCACCTCGAGACCCTCGCCGGCACTGACGGCGACCGGCGACCGCTCACGGGGCACCGGCACGTCCACCTGCTGCACCTCGACCTCGACGGCGACCGTCACCTCGACCACGTGCTGCTCTGGGCGCCCGAAGGGCTCGACGGGCGCGCCCAGGCCGCGATCCGCGAGGTCCGGGCGACCTTCATGAAGGGCGGCCCGGGCCGGCTCTCGTTGGCGATAGCCGGGCTGGGCTCTCTCGACGACCTCGAAAGCCTGCCCGCGCCCTATGGCGCATCGCTCGGGCGACTCGCGGGTCCGGCGACGGACTGGACGAGCCGCACCCCCTTCGTCGCGCCGCGGCATCTCAAGCAGCGGGGGCGCAACACCCTCGAAGGCCAGGTGGCCGCCGAGCTCGAGCATCGCGGCATCGTCGAGCCGGTCGAGGTGGAGCTGTGCGCGGAGGAATCGCTCGGCCTGCGCCACCACGTGCGGGTTCGCCGGAACGGTCCGCCGCCGCCGGTCGATTGCGGCTATGCGCTCAGGCTCCGCTTCGCGCGCCCGATCGCCGGGCCGCTGTGCCTCGGGTACGGCTCGCACTTCGGGCTCGGGCTGTTCGAGGCGGAGGCGAGCTGAGGATGTGTCGAAGAATCCCTCGGCGATATCCGGTCAGCCGGAGCGCCAGCCTTCGTGCTGGCGGCCCGGCGTCTCGGGGTACCGGATACAAGGGGCCCTCGACTCCGCCTCCCTCGTTCCGGAGGCTACGCTCGGCGCGAAGGGGAGGCGGGCCGAGTTCAAGAAGCTTTCCCGAAGCCTCTTGAGCGCGTCGGCGCGTCATCCGCCTGGCCGGCCTCCGTGCCGGCCGTGGCGCGCCGGCCGTTCCGGGGCGGCACCGGGGAGGGGAGGGAAGGGGAAGTGAGACCGGCGCCGGATGGCCGGCAAAGGGAGGCCACAGCCATGGACCAGACCGACCTGCTCCCCGCGCGCATGCTCAACGAGTGGGTCTACTGCCCGCGGCTCGCTCTCCTCGAGCACCTGCACGGCGAGTGGGCGCCCAACGCCTTCACCGAGGACGGGGCCTTCGTCCACCGCCGGGTGGACGAGGAGCGCGGGCAGTGGCCGCAGCCCGAGGACCTCGAGGGCGCCGAGGTCGCCCGCTCGCTGCTGCTGTCGGCGCCCGACGACGGGCTGATCGCCCGGCTCGACCTGGTCGAGGCGGTCGGGCAGGGCGGCTCGGTGCGCCCGGTCGACTACAAGCGCGGCGAAGCTCCACCGGTGCCCGAAGGCGCCTACGAGCCCGAGCGCGTCCAGCTCGCCGCCCAGGCGCTCTGCCTCCGGGCCAACGGCTATCAAGTAGACGAGGGGGCGCTCTGGTTCGCAGGCTCGCGGCGCCGGGTGGTGGTGCCGATCACCGAGGCCTTGGTCGAGCGCACCCGCGAGGCCGCCCGCGAGCTGCGCGCGGCGGTCGAGGCGGCGCGCTTGCCTGCCCCGCTGGTCGATTCGCCGCGCTGCAATGGCTGCTCGCTCGCGCCGATTTGCCTGCCCGACGAGCTCGGGCTGCTGGCCGAGGGTGTCGACGAGAAGGTCGAGCTCGACGAGCGGCTCGAGCGTCGTCTCGTGCCCGCGCGCGATGATGGCCAGCCGCTCCACGTGCTCACCCAGGGCGCGCGGGTCGGCGTCTCGGGCGCCGAGCTGGTGGTCAAGCTCAAGGACCAGGAGCTGGGCCGCGCGTCGCTGCCGAAGACGAGTCAGGTCTCGGTCTTCGGCAACATTCAGGTGACGACCCAGGCGCTGCGTGCGCTCTTGCAGGCCGGCACCCCGGTCGCCTTTCTCTCGCAGGGCGGCTGGTTCTACGGCTCGGCGCACGGGATGCCGCACGGCAACGTCTTTCTGCGCCGCGCCCAATACAACGCCATTGAGGACCCGGAGAAGGCGCTGGCGATTGTGCGCCGACTGGTGCTCGTCAAGCTGCGCAACCAGCGCACGCTCATCCGGCGAAACGCCGCCGAGCCGCAGGCGGCGCTGGCGCGCATCGACGCCGCGGGGATCTCCGCCAAGACGGCCCCGGACATCGCCACCTTGCGCGGGCACGAGGGCGAGGGCGCCGCGGCGTACTTTTCGGCCTTCGGCTCGATGCTCAAGCCTCCCGACAAGCTGGCCGGCTTTGACTTCCATGGCCGCAATCGCCGGCCGCCGACCGACCCGGTCAATGCCGCGCTCAGCTTCGGCTATTCGATCCTGTGCCGGGAGTGGGCGACGGTGCTCGCGACGGTGGGGTTGGACCCGCTCGCGGGCTTCCTGCATCAACCTCGGCACGGGCGCCCGGCGCTCGCGCTCGACCTGATGGAGGAGTTCCGGCCGATCATCGCCGACTCGGTGGTCATCGGGGCCATCAACACCGGGGAGCTAAGCGCGGGCGAATTCGTCACCCGCGGCAACGCCTGCAACCTGAACGATGCTGGGCGCCGCAAGTTCCTGCAGGCCTGGGAGCGCAGGCTCGACACCTTGGTGACCCACCCGGTCTTTGGCTATCGGATTTCGTATCGGCGCACCTTCGAGGTGCAGGCGAGGTTGTTTGGTCGCTACCTGCTCGGAGAGATCGCCGAGTATCCGCCCTTTGTCGTGAGGTGACCCGATGCGTGGCCGATGGCTGGTTTGCTACGACATCAGCGACCCGAAGCGCTTGCGGCGCGTCTATCGGACGCTGCGCGGGTATGGCGACTGGCTACAGCTTTCGACTTTTCGCTGCGAGTTGAGCGAGCGGGAGAAGGTCGTGCTGCGCAACTTGCTGTCCGAGGAGCTCAACCACGAGGAGGACCAAGTGCTATTCGTCTATCTTGGCCCGGCAGAGGGTCGCGGCGCCGAGGCGATCGAGGGTCTGGGCCGCCCGCTGCTGGAGCGCAAGAGGGTCAACATCCTCTGAGCGGCGGGGTGCGAGCGGTCCGGTGCTGCTCGAGTCCCGCACCCCGCTCGCAAGCTGCCAGGTCCTTGAAAACACGAATAGAAAGCCCAGAGGAGGGCAGGGGATGAGGCACGATCAAGTGGCGAAGAGGCCCAGGAGCAGGGACCGCTCGCAAAGCGCGTTGCAAGCGGCTAGGATGCCTCACGATTTCCGCAGGGCGGTTTCCCCTTCTATTCGGAAGGGGCTCCATTGAAGCCGATGGCTGCCGGGGATGCGAGACGAGATAGCCCTCGTTTCCCCTTCTATTCGGAAGGGGCTCCATTGAAGCGCCGGGCGACCGATCAGCCGCGAATTTTCGCTCGACGTTTCCCCTTCTATTCGGAAGGGGCTCCATTGAAGCGAGCGCCGCGGTGGTCATTCCCATCGACTTGACGAAGTTTCCCCTTCTATTCGGAAGGGGCTCCATTGAAGCAACCGGCAAGCAGGCCTACGAAGGCGAGAGCCAGTCGTTTCCCCTTCTATTCGGAAGGGGCTCCATTGAAGCAAGAGGCGCGATTGGAAGTTTTGGACTAGCGACCCCTGTTTCCCCTTCTATTCGGAAGGGGCTCCATTGAAGCAAAACCAGCTCGCGGCGGGCCGCTGCGAGGAGCTTCTTGTTTCCCCTTCTATTCGGAAGGGGCTCCATTGAAGCACGACCCGCTCGACCTCGCCCGGGGTGCCCTTGAGCCTGTTTCCCCTTCTATTCGGAAGGGGCTCCATTGAAGCCATGCGTTTTGGGGATCTATTTTTCGGGAGCGCCGGGTTTCCCCTTCTATTCGGAAGGGGCTCCATTGAAGCGCCAGAAGACCCCCACGACTCCACGTCAGTTTCCGCCGGTTTCCCCTTCTATTCGGAAGGGGCTCCATTGAAGCGAGCCTCGAAGCCATGTCGCTACCGTTCGTCACCGCGCGTTTCCCCTTCTATTCGGAAGGGGCTCCATTGAAGCTCGATGTTCTCCTGGGCCTGACGGATCAGGGCTGACTGTTTCCCCTTCTATTCGGAAGGGGCTCCATTGAAGCCTTTGGAGACAGCTCCCGCTGACCCTCGGCCCCTCAAGTTTCCCCTTCTATTCGGAAGGGGCTCCATTGAAGCGCGATGGGACGGAGAAGCCAAACGCGAGGAGACTGATTGTTTCCCCTTCTATTCGGAAGGGGCTCCATTGAAGCTCGACCTGACAGAGAAGGCCCCCGTCGAGGACGCCGAGTTTCCCCTTCTATTCGGAAGGGGCTCCATTGAAGCGCCTGGCTTGAGATACGACACAAGCCCCGGCTCCATTGTTTCCCCTTCTATTCGGAAGGGGCTCCATTGAAGCTCGAGGTCTTTCTCGCTGGTGAACCCGAGCACCTCAAGTTTCCCCTTCTATTCGGAAGGGGCTCCATTGAAGCAAGGAGTCCCACAATTCGATCATTTTTCCGCTCGCTGTTTCCCCTTCTATTCGGAAGGGGCTCCATTGAAGCCACTTGCCTATGTTGCGGCTCGTCTAGTTAGCGTCGTTTCCCCTTCTATTCGGAAGGGGCTCCATTGAAGCCGCCTTCTCCTTCGCCTTGTCTGCGATTTTACTCATTGTTTCCCCTTCTATTCGGAAGGGGCTCCATTGAAGCGGCTGTGCCTGTGCGGCTCGTCGATCTCGCGGAGGGGTTTCCCCTTCTATTCGGAAGGGGCTCCATTGAAGCTCCCCGGGCCCTTGCAGGCCGACATCGCCACCCGCGTTTCCCCTTCTATTCGGAAGGGGCTCCATTGAAGCGCGTGTCGGGCAGCTCGCGCCTTTCGTGACCGCCCACGTTTCCCCTTCTATTCGGAAGGGGCTCCATTGAAGCTTCGTTTCCAAATGGCGCAATTGCCTGTTGTGTCAGGTTTCCCCTTCTATTCGGAAGGGGCTCCATTGAAGCGGGTCCCAGCCAGCTTTACACTCGGCAACGCGGACCGTTTCCCCTTCTATTCGGAAGGGGCTCCATTGAAGCATAGGAGGGCATCAACATGAGCTGTCGCAGCGCGAAAGTTTCCCCTTCTATTCGGAAGGGGCTCCATTGAAGCCCCTGGATGATGTGGATGCTGCGGATGCTCTGCATGTTTCCCCTTCTATTCGGAAGGGGCTCCATTGAAGCCGCGGGCTCGCGATGAGCCAACCGGCAAGGCGCGGCGGCGTTTCCCCTTCTATTCGGAAGGGGCTCCATTGAAGCCACAGGCACCTACACATGTAGGGCTGGAAGTCTTCTAGTTTCCCCTTCTATTCGGAAGGGGCTCCATTGAAGCGCGCCGCGGACGACGTATCGGCTGTCTTGCACGGCGAGGTTTCCCCTTCTATTCGGAAGGGGCTCCATTGAAGCAGGTAGTCGCCGTTGTGCAGGGAGCAGTAGGGGGAGGGTTTCCCCTTCTATTCGGAAGGGGCTCCATTGAAGCCCACTGGCTAATCGGCAACGGTCGTCCGACCTGGGGCGTTTCCCCTTCTATTCGGAAGGGGCTCCATTGAAGCGGCTGTCGCAGGCCCTCGCCACCGAGCGCGCCGCCCGGTTTCCCCTTCTATTCGGAAGGGGCTCCATTGAAGCAGAGCCATGCGATTGCGGAAGTCGTAGCGCAGATACAGTTTCCCCTTCTATTCGGAAGGGGCTCCATTGAAGCTCCGCGAGCTCCAGCTCGCCCGCCGCGTGGTCGAGCAGGTTTCCCCTTCTATTCGGAAGGGGCTCCATTGAAGCAAGCTGGGGCGCGGTCGCTGCCGCGTGCATTTCAAGTTTCCCCTTCTATTCGGAAGGGGCTCCATTGAAGCCAGCCGACGTGGATGAGGCGGCCGTCGACCTTCGAGTTTCCCCTTCTATTCGGAAGGGGCTCCATTGAAGCCCAGGAATTCCCGGCGCTCGAAGACCGCGAAGACCAGTTTCCCCTTCTATTCGGAAGGGGCTCCATTGAAGCCTCGCCGAGCGGGAGTGGTCCCGGGCCGTAGCCTGGCAGGTTTCCCCTTCTATTCGGAAGGGGCTCCATTGAAGCCACTCTCTGCGTAGTGAATCTCGCGTGCCAGCTCGCGTTTCCCCTTCTATTCGGAAGGGGCTCCATTGAAGCCGGACCCTCGCCGACGAGCGCAATTCCGATTGAGCGGTTTCCCCTTCTATTCGGAAGGGGCTCCATTGAAGCTATTTCGCCGGCAACAAAGAGGTCGGGGATTACTACGTTTCCCTTTCTATTCGGAAGGGGCTCCATTGAAGCGGGAAGGAGCTCGTGCGCACACAGATGATGCAGGCGCGTTTCCCCTTCTATTCGGAAGGGGCTCCATTGAAGCTTCCATCCGCTCCCGTCCTTGACGAGCCCTGCCGTCGTTTCCCCTTCTATTCGGAAGGGGCTCCATTGAAGCCGCCCGGGGCCCCGGCCGCGAACGCGAGCCGGACGCTCGTTTCCCCTTCTATTCGGAAGGGGCTCCATTGAAGCTCGTACCCCGGAGATTCGTGCGCCCCAGTGTTACGGGTTGTTTCCCCTTCTATTCGGAAGGGGCTCCATTGAAGCACGGCTATGCGATCACCTCTGCTGCCGGCACAACCTCGTTTCCCCTTCTATTCGGAAGGGGCTCCATTGAAGCGTCGAGATTGCTTGCCGGTAGCTCTGCTTGACGGTCGTTTCCCCTTCTATTCGGAAGGGGCTCCATTGAAGCACGCGATCCATGAGTGTTTCAATGTCCACGTCTGGGTTTCCCCTTCTATTCGGAAGGGGCTCCATTGAAGCGCTGACCGCGCTCGAGACGGAACTGTCTGACCGCAAGTTTCCCCTTCTATTCGGAAGGGGCTCCATTGAAGCTCGTCGAACCACCCGCGGATGACCGAGCCGGCGGAGGACGTTTCCCCTTCTATTCGGAAGGGGCTCCATTGAAGCGCACAGTCGTCGCTTCTTCCGAGCGACCTCCGCAAGTTTCCCCTTCTATTCGGAAGGGGCTCCATTGAAGCGACGCTGCGCGGCGTGGGGAAGCTGTAGCGTGTTCCTGTTTCCCCTTCTATTCGGAAGGGGCTCCATTGAAGCAGTGTTCCCCGCTTCTTATATACGCCGCATGAATTGTTTCCCCTTCTATTCGGAAGGGGCTCCATTGAAGCAGGGTTGATCCACCGGATACAGGCGCTGGAAAGGCCCAGTTTCCCCTTCTATTCGGAAGGGGCTCCATTGAAGCATTTTGTCTCCCTCATGCGCCCCGTCCCCGGGGCCGGTTTCCCCTTCTATTCGGAAGGGGCTCCATTGAAGCGACGAATAACAAGATTCTTCAGGAGTACAAATTCACGTTTCCCCTTCTATTCGGAAGGGGCTCCATTGAAGCCCGGGCTTGGCGTACTTGCGGATGAGGGCGATGCGGGTTTCCCCTTCTATTCGGAAGGGGCTCCATTGAAGCCATCGTCTACAGGCAAGCAAAGCCGTGCGCGCCCGTGTTTCCCCTTCTATTCGGAAGGGGCTCCATTGAAGCCATCGTGTTCGCTCCTTCGTTTTGGTTTCTGGTCGCCTGTTTCCCCTTCTATTCGGAAGGGGCTCCATTGAAGCCCGAGTTGGGCGCCGTTCGTCGAGCGCTGGGACGAGGTTTCCCCTTCTATTCGGAAGGGGCTCCATTGAAGCTCACAGTCACATGTCGCCACAAGGGCGAGGTGGGCAACGTTTCCCCTTCTATTCGGAAGGGGCTCCATTGAAGCGCTCGACCCTTGCCGAGCCCCCGCGCCCACGGCTCGTTTCCCCTTCTATTCGGAAGGGGCTCCATTGAAGCAACACCGTCGAGTGTTCATGGACACGGGCTGGGAAGTTTCCCCTTCTATTCGGAAGGGGCTCCATTGAAGCCTGCTGACCAACTCCACGTCCGTGACCGACGGGCAGTTTCCCCTTCTATTCGGAAGGGGCTCCATTGAAGCAGGGTGGCCCCGGCACTGTGACCGTTCGGTTTGTCCGTTTCCCCTTCTATTCGGAAGGGGCTCCATTGAAGCGCCGGGGCCCTCGAGCGGCTTGCCCAGCGGAGGCAGAGGTTTCCCCTTCTATTCGGAAGGGGCTCCATTGAAGCCGATCTTCAACGAGCAACGTGTGCTATACTGCTCATGTTTCCCCTTCTATTCGGAAGGGGCTCCATTGAAGCGTGGTGGCATCCAGATACGCGGTGTCCGCCACGCCGAGTTTCCCCTTCTATTCGGAAGGGGCTCCATTGAAGCGCGCAGACCTTCACCGTATCGGCCACGCCCGCGCCGCCCGGTTTCCCCTTCTATTCGGAAGGGGCTCCATTGAAGCCCCGGCCTCGCGACCGGGCTAGGCAGCGGCTTCTTGTTTCCCCTTCTATTCGGAAGGGGCTCCATTGAAGCGGGGTACACCTTGTCGTGAAGCAGAGCCGTGCGCTCAGTTTCCCCTTCTATTCGGAAGGGGCTCCATTGAAGCTACTTGCCCGGCTCGGTGCCGAGCTTGAGCGCGACACCGTTTCCCCTTCTATTCGGAAGGGGCTCCATTGAAGCCAAGAATGCGGCCTATTCTCGAAGCTGGGAGATGGTCGTTTCCCCTTCTATTCGGAAGGGGCTCCATTGAAGCTTGAAGTCAACCGTGACGTGCGCTTGGCCGCTGGATGGTTTCCCCTTCTATTCGGAAGGGGCTCCATTGAAGCGTGGTGTTGTCGCCCTTGGGCTCGGGCTTCACCGCGGTTTCCCCTTCTATTCGGAAGGGGCTCCATTGAAGCGGCAGCCGTACCCGCGCATGGAGCGGATCATCGCGGAGTTTCCCCTTCTATTCGGAAGGGGCTCCATTGAAGCTGAGCGATCCCGGGGAGTATGCGCTCCCCGGCTCAGTTTCCCCTTCTATTCGGAAGGGGCTCCATTGAAGCGGTCCGTTACGCCGTCGGCCGACGCTCGACCGCACCGTTTCCCCTTCTATTCGGAAGGGGCTCCATTGAAGCGTCTTGAAGTTGGGGCTCACGTACGACATCACCCCCTGTTTCCCCTTCTATTCGGAAGGGGCTCCATTGAAGCCACTTGGCTAGGGCCTTCGGAAGGTCTTCGAGCTTCAGTTTCCCCTTCTATTCGGAAGGGGCTCCATTGAAGCGTCAGCGTGTAGTGCGCAGATGAGCTCACAGCACAAGCGTTTCCCCTTCTATTCGGAAGGGGCTCCATTGAAGCAGGAAGGAGGGCGGCGGAAATGGCAATTAAAGAGATGTTTCCCCTTCTATTCGGAAGGGGCTCCATTGAAGCTGCCGCCTTCTGAAGACGTTTCGCGCCGCTCAAGTCGTTTCCCCTTCTATTCGGAAGGGGCTCCATTGAAGCCCAAGCGTTGAGACGGTCGCCGCTACCGATTGCGTGTTTCCCCTTCTATTCGGAAGGGGCTCCATTGAAGCCGGGATTGTATTTCGACAGGAACTCGGTGCCGATTGCCGTTTCCCCTTCTATTCGGAAGGGGCTCCATTGAAGCTTTTCCCGCAACGCGTCGCTCGGCACCCGTATTCGGGTTTCCCCTTCTATTCGGAAGGGGCTCCATTGAAGCCTCCGGATCCCGTAGATACATCCCGAGAGGATCGTCGTTTCCCCTTCTATTCGGAAGGGGCTCCATTGAAGCCATTTCATGCCCTTTCTGTTGCCCCGTTTGCGCGCGGGTTTCCCCTTCTATTCGGAAGGGGCTCCATTGAAGCAGGCTGGTCTTCGCCTCTCCGATGACTGGCACCAAGTTTCCCCTTCTATTCGGAAGGGGCTCCATTGAAGCGCACGCCTACGACATCTGGCGCAACGGCAACATCGAGTTTCCCCTTCTATTCGGAAGGGGCTCCATTGAAGCGTGACGAACGGCGTTCGCTTGGGCGACCATCTCGACCTGTTTCCCCTTCTATTCGGAAGGGGCTCCATTGAAGCGCGCGGTCCCGCCGCATCGGGATCTCCCGCTTGTCGACCGTTTCCCCTTCTATTCGGAAGGGGCTCCATTGAAGCAAGTGCTTTTTTGTACGATTCTTCTGTGCAGATGTCGTTTCCCCTTCTATTCGGAAGGGGCTCCATTGAAGCAGCCTGCTAGGTTGGGGCACAACCCGGCCAAAAGTGTTTCCCCTTCTATTCGGAAGGGGCTCCATTGAAGCCCGCGCAGCTTCCCAACCTCGCTACCGAAAGACTTTCGTTTCCCCTTCTATTCGGAAGGGGCTCCATTGAAGCCAGTGTTGGGGACGCTCTTCACGGGCAATATTGATGCGTTTCCCCTTCTATTCGGAAGGGGCTCCATTGAAGCACGATTGCCGGCGCGAACCACGTCACGCCGCGAACCTGTTTCCCCTTCTATTCGGAAGGGGCTCCATTGAAGCGCCTCCTCCATTGTGAAAGAGATCCGCGTCGGCCCCTGTTTCCCCTTCTATTCGGAAGGGGCTCCATTGAAGCGCTCGAGGCTGGCGATCATTCGAGGCATGGGAGGTTAGTTTCCCCTTCTATTCGGAAGGGGCTCCATTGAAGCTCTCCTCTGAGGTGATCTCCACCTCGTAGAACTCGGGTTTCCCCTTCTATTCGGAAGGGGCTCCATTGAAGCCGCCGCGCGGATGGCGGCGCGAATCGAATGCCTAAGTTTCCCCTTCTATTCGGAAGGGGCTCCATTGAAGCCCGGCAAGTCTCCTCTCCTGATGCATTGGGACAACATCGTTTCCCCTTCTATTCGGAAGGGGCTCCATTGAAGCTAGGTGAACGCGCCCTTCGCGTCGTAGCTAACGCCGTCGTTTCCCCTTCTATTCGGAAGGGGCTCCATTGAAGCGCTAAGGCCCAGGCCCGCGTGGCCACCGCGGGCACGGTTTCCCCTTCTATTCGGAAGGGGCTCCATTGAAGCCTCGAGGAGCCGACCTGTCAGGTCATCCTCGTGCCAGGTTTCCCCTTCTATTCGGAAGGGGCTCCATTGAAGCGTGCGCGGGTAGGTGAGTCGGATCGCCGAGGTCGCGTCGTTTCCCCTTCTATTCGGAAGGGGCTCCATTGAAGCACGTCGATCGTTGCAGTCGGCGAAGCAGCCGGGCCGAGTTTCCCCTTCTATTCGGAAGGGGCTCCATTGAAGCGACAAGGGTGCCCGGGGTGCCTGTCAACTGCGCCACGTTTCCCCTTCTATTCGGAAGGGGCTCCATTGAAGCAGTCGTCACCGTTCGCGCGTTGCCGCTGACCCTCTACGTTTCCCCTTCTATTCGGAAGGGGCTCCATTGAAGCATCCGGGCCGCAGAGGCCGCGCGGCTATCGAGGTTCGACGTTTCCCCTTCTATTCGGAAGGGGCTCCATTGAAGCGCGCCCGTCGAGCAGGACTCCGGGGCCGTTCGGCCGCGTTTCCCCTTCTATTCGGAAGGGGCTCCATTGAAGCCGAGTAATCGCCGGTCAAATCTTCGTAGGTCACGCCAAGTTTCCCCTTCTATTCGGAAGGGGCTCCATTGAAGCATCCATTCAGGGACCATCATTTGCTGCGTCGGCTCGGTTTCCCCTTCTATTCGGAAGGGGCTCCATTGAAGCGAGCAGGTCCATCTCGACCGAGGCGACGCGGTTGGGGTTGTTTCCCCTTCTATTCGGAAGGGGCTCCATTGAAGCCAGAATTCGTAGTCACCTCCGCCTGCATCTCCGCGAGTTTCCCCTTCTATTCGGAAGGGGCTCCATTGAAGCGTGACGTTGCGGACAGCGAAGACGCGCAAAGGCGAGCCGTTTCCCCTTCTATTCGGAAGGGGCTCCATTGAAGCTCGACGTGATTCACGCTGAAGCTGCCGCGCATATGGTCGTTTCCCCTTCTATTCGGAAGGGGCTCCATTGAAGCGACCGCCCCTCGTAGCTCTGCTCTTCGTGCTCGAGCGTTTCCCCTTCTATTCGGAAGGGGCTCCATTGAAGCAGGCTCTTCGGCCGGCCCGCCGGCCCGCCGGCCCACGGTTTCCCCTTCTATTCGGAAGGGGCTCCATTGAAGCCCGAAGTTGAGCTCGGCCCACCACGCGAGCACCTGCTCGTTTCCCCTTCTATTCGGAAGGGGCTCCATTGAAGCCGCTACCTGTCGCCTGCGTTCCGCTCCGACCCCGAGTTTCCCCTTCTATTCGGAAGGGGCTCCATTGAAGCCCGCCGGCGGTCGAGGTGGTCGCGCTGTCGCTCGCTACTGTTTCCCCTTCTATTCGGAAGGGGCTCCATTGAAGCATGTCGAGCTCGCGCGGGGTCGTCGCCGGCAGCGCCTCGTTTCCCCTTCTATTCGGAAGGGGCTCCATTGAAGCACGGCGTGAGAAACGTCGCGAATCGCGAGCGCGGGTTTCCCCTTCTATTCGGAAGGGGCTCCATTGAAGCAGCACGACAATAGCCGCAGAGAGCAAGGCGCGCCCCCGTGATCGTGCGCCGCTCGACCAGCGCCGGTGCGCGCATCGCCCGCGTTGCGCACGCTCGCAGGCACCGGGTGGCGCGTCGATGCCGCCTGACGGCGCGTTCAAACCGCCTGACGGCGCGACCAAGCCCCCTGACGGGTCGACCCAAGCCACCTGACGGCGCGACCAATCCCCCTGACGGGTCGACCCAAACCACCTGACGGCGCGACCAAAGCGCCTGACGGCTCGACCCAAACCGCCTGACGGCGCGTCCAAACCGCCCGGCGGCTCGACCAAACCGCCTGACGGCGCGTCCAAACCGCCTGACGGCTCGACCAAACCGCCTGACGGCGCGTCCAAACCGCCTGACGGCTCGACTCAAACCGCCTGACGGCGCGTCCAAAGCGCCTGACGGCTCGACCCAAACCGCCTGACGGTGCGTCCAAACCGCCTGACGGCGCGTCCAAACCGCCTGACGGCGCGTCCAAACCGCCTGACGGCGCGTCCAAACCGCCTGACGGCTCGACCCAAACCGCCCGGCGGGTCTTCCAAAGGCAGGTGGTGTTCGTGCTGCGGCTCCCGGTTGGGGAAACGGTGTCCCTTCGGTGGGCGTGCGTGAGTCGACCGCCCCCCCTCGGCTACCGTCCGG
>ENA-UOOR01001167-UOOR01001167.1-fermentation-metagenome-genome-assembly--contig:-NODE-1167-length-32529-cov-4.981862_pt1 | contig 32529 bp, 34 predicted proteins | sample MGYA00245780_ERZ724029 | MGnify/ENA primary metagenome ERZ724029 (study PRJEB28704, sample SAMN03018315) | fermentation metagenome | biome: anthropogenic terrestrial biome; feature: soil; material... | reverse complement strand
TAAAAAATAAAGGAGGATAAGGTTATGAGTTTACTAGTCAAAAATGGAACCATTGTAACTGCTATGGATGAATACAAGGGTGATATCTTAATCGATGATGGAAAGATAACTGCCATAGGTAAAAACCTTGACAATTTAGCCAACGAGATTATAGATGCCCAGGGCATGTATGTTATGCCTGGTGGAGTGGATCAACATGTTCATTTCTCGTTTGATTTCAATGGTGAAAAAGTTAGAGGATTTGAAACCTCAAATGCTGCAGCAGTAGGAGGAACAACTACAGTAATTGAATTCGTTAATCAAATTAAGGGGAAGGGTTTAATAGACACCATAGATGATTATAGAAAAGAAAGTGCAGAAGGAATAGCAATGGTAGACTATTCTTTTCATGGTGTAATTACTGACCCTAGTACAGGAGTATTTGATGAAATTGAAAGACTTCCTGAAGCTGGTTATCCTACAGTAAAATTATTTATGGCTTATAAAGGAATGTTTTTCCATTGTGATGATAATGTTATTGCTAAAGCAATGCAAAAAGCAAAGGATGTAGGAGTTACAATAATGGTACATGCTGAAAATGCAGATTTAATTGATATCTTGCAAAAAGACTGCATAGAAAACGGAAACTATCAACCATATTATCATGCTGTATCAAGACCACCTCTAGTTGAAGTTGAAGCTACTGAGAGGGCTATAAATATTGCCAAATTAATGGAAGCTCCATTGTATGTAGTACACGTAACAACAAAAGGAGCAGTAGATGCTGTAAAACGTGCACAGGGCGAGGGCCTTCCAATTTACGGTGAGACCTGTACACATTACCTATTATTAGATAAGAGCAATTTGGCAAAAGAAAACTTTGAGGGTGCTAAATATGTATGTTCTCCTGCTTTAAGAGAGAAGGAAGATAGAGATTATCTTTGGGAATCAATTAAGAATGGTTGGTTAAATGCTGTAAGCTCAGACCACTGTGGTTTTGATTGGAAAAAACAAAAACATATGGGAATTAAGGATTTTAGAAATATTCCAAATGGTGCACCTGGTTTAGAGAATAGATTTGGAATGCTATGGACATATGGTGTAGAAGAAGGCAAGATAAGTAAATCTAAGTTTGTAGATCTAATCTCAACTACTCCAGCAAAAAATAACGGATTAGGACATCGTAAAGGTCATATAGGTGTTGGGTATGATGCTGATATAGTTCTTTATGATCCTAGTAAGTCTTTAGTAGTCTCCAATAAAACAAGCCTACAGGGTGTTGATTACAATTCATTCGAAGGGTTTAAACAAATTGGTAGAGTTGAAAAGGTTTTATTACGTGGTCAATTAATAGTTGATGATGGAAAATATATTGGGCAAAAAGGTCAAGGAGAATTTATTCCAGGAAAGGCTTATGGACTTTGTTATGACGGTATAAAATCCAGTCGAAATAAGCTTGCTTCGAACATCTAAACAAATTGTATAAGGTAGAAGCATTTTAGCTTCTACCTTGATAAAATATAACATTAATTATACGAGGAGGTAAAACTATGGAAGATAATAAAAATACTAAAATTGATCTTGATGGAATTAATGCTATCCCTATGTCCCATAGAACTATGTCTGGGATGGATTATGCAATGGTCTTTTGGTCATCTACCATTATCGTTCAGATAATGGTAATTGGTTTGTATATATTACATCCCATTGGACAATTAAATTTTTTACAAGTTATTATGGTTGGTTTGATTTCTAGTATTATTCTTTCATTTTGTATGACTTATAATGGATTGCCGGGAATTAAATATGGAATCCCATTTATTGTTCAAGCAAGAGCAGGATTTGGAAATAATGGTGCAAGGGTAATAGCATTTATAAGAAGTATTCCTGCAATAGCATGGAATGGAATTGGATGTTGGATAGGTGCTGAGTCACTTAAGGTAGTTACTAATCAGTTATTTGGAGTAGGAAACGTTTGGGTTTATTTCTTTCTAATTTTATTTCTTCAAAGTTTTCTTGCATATAAGGGAATAAAGTCTATAAAATGGTTTGATGCTGCAATGTCTATTGTAATATTTGCAATGCTTTTTTATTTTTTCTTTGTAGTATTCAAAACAGGGAAAGTAGATATTAGTGCTGGTATGCAGGTTAAAGGAAATTGGACCTTTGCATTTTGGGCAAGTGTCATGGGAGCTTTAGCTAATTATACTACTGCAATACTTAATGCCTCTGATGTAATGAGACATGTAAAGCCTAAAGATCCAGAAAAACCTATACGTACCAGTGCCTTTGCATCTTTCTTTGGTATAATACCTCCTTGGATGTTTATGATTTTGTCTGGAATGATAATAGGTTTGGCTACTGGGGCAAAAGATCCTATTGAAGGATTAGTACAGTTAGCACCAAATTCAGCATTTGGTATAATATTGCTACTATTTATTATTCTAGCACAAGTTACATCAAACTTAACTCTAAATATATTACCACCTGCATTAGCTATGCAAGATATATTTAAATTTTCTTGGAAAAAAGGTATAATAATAGTTGGATTCCTTAGCGTATTAACTTGCCCATGGATATTATTTACAAGTGATTACTTTTTTGTGTTTCAAAACGTTTATTCATGCTTCTTAGGACCTGGGTTTGGAGTACTCATAGCGAACTATTATATAGTTAATAAACAAAAATATGATTTAGATTTATTATATAGCAATGAAGCTTACGAGTTTTATAAAGGATATAGTCCCGCTGCTATGATTGCATTAGTAGGTGGAGCTGTATTGGCTTTTTTCTTTATGAATTATTCATGGTTTGTGGGATTTCCAACTGCATTTATTATCTATGTAGTATTAAAGAAAATGGGTATTGAGAGTAAATATGATGAACTTCAGGGTTTAAAGATGTAGTAAAATTAAAAAGAGTATATTAATAAATTTTATTTGGAGGTGTATAATGAGTCTAATAAAAATAAGTTCTGGTGACTATAAATTCATAGCAAAATTCGAATTAGAAAAAGCACCAAAAACTTGTAAAAGATTCTTAGAGTTATTACCATATAAGGAAAGAATAATTCATGTAAGATGGAGTGGTGAAGCTGTATGGATTCCATTAGGAGAAACAGATCTTGGATTAGGATTTGAAAATCATACAAGTCATCCTTCGCCAGGACAAATATTACTATATCCAGGAGGATACAGTGAAACAGAAATATTACTTCCTTATGGGGATACTTGTTTTTCAAGTAAAGTAGGTCAATTAGCTGGTAATCATTTTTTAACAATTATCGAAGGAAATGAAAGATTATATGAACTAGGAAGAAAAGTTTTATATGAAGGTGCACATGATATAACATTTGAATTATTAGAATAATTTGGGTACTAAAGGACTCAAAAATTGCGTCATTTGTAATTTAATATAGTTAATGTAGAAAAGCCATTGGGATTTATCTAAATGGCTTTTCTATTGTCTATAATATCTATATTTAACAGCTTTAAGATAGAAATATATAAAAAAGCACTGCGATTTTATGTTATAATAATTAGGACATGTAGTATATTCTATTAAGTGAGTTGATGAAGATGAAATTTTTAGTAGACTTTTTAAAGGGAATCATAATTGGGGTAGGGGCTGTGGCACCTGGAGTTAGCGGAGGTGCTTTTGCAGTTATGCTGGGTGTGTATCACAAGCTAACGGATGCTATAGGAAATATTTTTAAGGATTTTAGACGTAAAGTATTTTTTTTATTTCCTTTAGGACTTGGTATCTGCGTTGGTGTTTTAGCTTTTAGCAATGTGATGAAATATTTATTTAAATACTATAATAGTCAAGTTAAGCTTCTATTTATAGGTCTTATGATAGGGACGCTACCTTCTATTTTTCATGAAGCTAATAAGTATGGTTTTAAAAAGTCTTATTTGGTACCCAGTATTGTAACATTTATCATAGCAATATTGTTTACTTTCATGGGAAATTCAGTTATAGATATTGTACCTGAGGAAAATCCAAGCTTACTTGCTTTAATGATATATGGTGTAATAATCGGCTTTGGTACTATAGTGCCTGGCATTAGTTCGTCGTTTATTTTAATGTATATAGGAGCATATGAAATTCTTCTGGATGGTATTTCTAGTATGAATTTAATGATATTGATACCAACAGGAATAGGATTTATAATAAGTATTATGATATTTGCAAGTCTTATTAATTATTTATTTGAAAAGATATATGGATATACATATTATACTGTTATAGGATTTGTATTGGGTTCAATTTTTGCTATATTCCCTGCTATAGACTTGAATATAGACTTTATCTTTGGTATAGTCTTTTGTATATTGGGAGCATTAATATCTTATACATTAAGTAGAATTAAAATATCATCCTAAGGGATGATTTTTAATTTGGTAGAAGTTGTAAAATTGGTTAGACTATTATAAAATATAGTAAGATACAAAGGATGATTATATGAGAAAATATATTTTGCTTATGTTAGTAATCCCCATATTGTTATCGGGGTGCAGAAAGGATAAGATCCCTCCAACCATAGAGGAACCAGATGTAGAGGGACCCACTGAAATACCTATAGAACCTCCAAGAGATCCTGTTAAAGAAATCATTAATGAAATGAGTCTTGAGGAGAAAATTGGACAGCTTTTAATAGTAGGCATAGATGGAACTGAGATTGATGATTTTGATAAAGCCAATATCATAGACAACAAGGTAGGAGGATTTATCTTGTTTTCAAGAAATATTGAAAATAAGAGTCAGGTCATGAATTTACTTGAATCATTAAGAGAACTCAATAAGGACAATAAATTACCACTTTTTCTATCAGTTGATGAAGAGGGTGGATTAGTGAGTAGGGTATCAAAAATATATACTAATTTACCCGATGCAGTAAATTTAGGTAGAAAAAATGATGATGAGCTCTCATTTAAATACGGTGAAAATTTAGGCATAAAATTGAACAGCCTTGGTTTTAATCTAGACTTCGCACCAGTGTTAGATATAAATTCAAATCCTAACAATCCTGTTATTGGTAAAAGATCCTATGGAAATACAGCTGAGGTTGTATCTCAGGTTGGAATGGAAGTTATAGAAGGTATCAAAACTCAAAAGATTATACCTGTTGTTAAACATTTTCCTGGTCATGGAGATACGGATACTGATTCTCATCTAGATTTGCCAAGAGTTGATAAATCCTTAAATGAATTAGAATCTTTGGAACTAATACCCTTTAAGAAAGCAATTGACAATGGAATAGATATGATAATGGTTGCACATATTTTATTTCCACAGCTTGATGCAGATGTACCAGCTACTATGTCCCCTGTAATTATTAAAGAAATTTTAAGAGACAAGCTGGGGTATGAAGGAGTGGTAATTTCTGACGATATGACTATGGGAGCTATAGTCAACAATTATTCTATTGAGGAAGCAGCACTCAAGTCATTAATTAGCGGAGGAGATATAGTTCTCGTTTGTCATGGGAATCAAAACCCTAAATTAGTCATAGATAGAATCAAAGAGGCAATAGATTCTGGTGAAATATCCATGGATGAAATTGATAATAAAGTATATAGGATAATAAAAGTAAAAGATAAATATAATCTTATAGAGAATAAAATGATAGATATAGATACGGATGTTTTGAATAATATGACCATTGAATTAAATAATAAATTAAAGTAGGGGGGATTACTTTGATAAAAGCAATTGGAATTGACTTAGGTGGCACCAACATTCATGGAGGGATAATCAGTGTTCAAGGTATAGTCACTAAATCCATTGTACGTGAAACTGGAAGAGGTGTAGGAGCTGCAGAGGTTATCAGAAGAATTGCTTTAGTAATCGACGAACTGCTGGGATACGAAGATGATGTAGTAGGCATTGGGATAGGTTCACCTGGGTTTATTGATATAGATAAGGGAAAGGTGCTTTCGGTAGGAGGAAATATAGAAGGATGGGCAGGTACAAATATCAGAGACGAATTGTTAAATTACTTTCCAAATTATAAGATTGTAGTAGGAAATGATGCTAATATAGCAGCTATCTGTGAGGGTTGGTTAGGTGCTGGCAAGGACCTTAATAGTTTTATAATGCTAACAATTGGTACTGGATTAGGCGGAGCAATTTATACTAAAAATCATGGCATATGGAAAGGTCACAATTTTCAAGGTGGTGAATTAGGCCATGCTATACTATATCCTAATGGAAGGAAATGCTCATGTGGTCAATATGGTTGTGCAGAGCAGTATGTATCTGGTCCTGCTATTGAAAAACTTTATTATGAACAAACTGGAGTAAAAAAAAGTGGCAAAGAAATCTTTAGATTATGCAATATAGATGATAATGCTCAATTAATTGTAAATAATTTTGCAGAAAATCTTGCTATATATATCTCTAGTCTAAAAAACATCTTTGATCCGGAAGGAATTATTATAGGTGGAGGAGTCATCGATTCGAGAGAATATTGGTGGGATAAAATGATTAATAATTATTTAAAATACGTCAACGATTCACAGGGTATGAAAATAGTACCTGCACTTTATTTAAATGATGCTGGTATGATAGGTGCCGGGAAATTAGTCTTTGATTTTCATTAGAAAGATATGGTCCATATTCCAAAAAGAATTGTATTTTACACGAATATTATATATAATATTCGTGTATCGAAATATTTTAGAAACACAAGGAGTGAGAGAATGTTCAAAAGATTTATAGCATATTATAAACCTCACTTAGGTTTATTTTTTATTGACATGTTTTTTTCATTTTTAATGTCAGCCTTTGATCTTATATTCCCTATTTTTTCTAGGAATATGATAAATGAAGCAATACCCAATGGTCAGATGAATGTTTTAGTTAAATGGTCAATAATTATGTTTGTTATATTTATACTAAGATATATAAGCAACTATATAGTATCTTATTGGGGACATTTTTTAGGTGTAAAGATTGAACAGGATATGAGACAAGATATCTTCTCTCATCTTCAAACACTTTCATTTACCTATTTTGACAATACAAAAACTGGTCATATAATGTCTAGAATCGTAAATGATTTAAGAGATATAACAGAACTTGCTCATCATGGACCTGAAAATATATTTATATCTTTTGTAATGATTGTAGGTTCATTCATTATATTGATGAAAATTGAATGGAGGCTTACTCTTATAATATTTGCTTTTATTCCATTGATGCTGTACTTTGTAATGAAAAGAAAGGATAAAATGGAAGAATCTTTTAGGCAAGTAAGAAAAAGAATAGCAAATGTAAATTCACAGATTGAAAATAGCATATCTGGTGTAAGAGTTGCAAAATCATTTACTAACGAAGATTATGAAATAGAAAAATTTAGTGAAAACAACTTGGAGTATTCTGAAGCAAGAAGAATATCTTATAAGGTAATGGCTGAATTTGTTGCGGGTATGGGAATTATATCCAATATTTTGAATCTAATAGTCATATCGGTAGGGGGTTATTTTGTTTACACCAATGTATTGAATATAGGAGATTTGTTTGCTTATTCTCTATACGTTAATTTTTTTATGCAGCCAATTAAAAGATTAACTGACTTTGCTCAACAACTCCAGGATGGTATGACCGGATTCGAAAGATTTATTGAAATAATGGATATAGAGCCTGATATTGTAGATAGTGAAAATGCAAAGGATATAGAAGACATTAAAGGAAATATAGAATTTAAGAATGTCAGCTTTAGCTATAATAATGATGAGGATACTGTATTATCAAATTTAAATTTAGAAATTGATGCAGGAAAGACTGTAGCACTTGTAGGTCCTTCTGGGGCAGGAAAGACTACTTTATGTCATCTGATACCAAGATTTTATGAGTTAAAAGAAGGAGAAATTCTTCTAGATGGAATAGATATAAAGGATATAAAGTTACAATCACTTAGAAAAAATATAGGGCTGGTTCAACAGGACGTATTTTTGTTCACAGGTACTGTTAAGGACAATATTGCTTATGGTAATCCTTTAGCAAGTGACGAGGAAATAATTGAGGCAGCAAAAAAGGCAAGTATTCACGATTTTATTATGGAATTGCCAGATGGATATGAAACATATGTAGGAGAAAAAGGAGTAAAATTGTCAGGTGGTCAAAAACAAAGAATTTCTATTGCAAGACTTTTCTTGAAGAATCCACCTATATTGATTCTAGATGAGGCAACCTCAGCATTGGATAACGAAACAGAAATAATGATTCAGCAATCACTGGAGAAATTGTCTCATGGTAGAACTACCTTAGTCATAGCACATAGATTATCAACGATTAAGAATGCAGATGAAATATTGGTACTAACAAATGACGGAATCGTAGAGCAAGGAAGTCATGAAACACTACTTTCACAGGACAAGCTTTATGCAAAGCTGTATAACTCACAATTTAAGCATCTGGACAATTAAATAGTGTCAATTAAGCCTCCCCACTCATATTATATAATGAACTGTAAGTTTAGATGGGGAGGTTATATAATGAATTGGGATTATCCTGAGCTATATTACAGAATCTATCCTAAGTTGTTGGAATCTATGAATGAACATTTGGGACCTGAATATTCCAGTAATGAGATATCTGAGGAAAAAGCACAAATAATTGTTGATGATGTATATGGGAAAATGGTCAGAGAATGTCCAGAAATAGATGTTGATCCTTTAGATAGAAAAAAGCGAGGAAGAGTTAAATCTGCGCAAAGAATCTATTATGGAAGAGGAAAACTTGTAAAAGATTTAATAGCCATATTCTTGATTTCTGAGCTATTAAGAAGGAATCAATATGGTGGTAGTTATCAAAATCCATATTTTTATCCATTCTAATAGGCTTGTTATAGCCTATTTTTTTTGGGTATAATTAAATTTACGTAACCTGCAGTAAATTGATGGCAAAAAACGACAAAATTTATGCAGTTGTTCATATCTATTTATAGTGATAATTTTATTAAAATGCTTAAAATGGCCTAACTAATAAATAAAATGATAAATATATTTACTGTTACTATTCCGTAACTAATTATCGATTGAAATGTTGTAAAATGTATAATATGATTATATTATGGAAATGCAACTGGGGGTCTCGCTATGCGAAATAAAAGAAGAATCAAAAAAGTTAAAAAAGGATTTATATATACTGCCATTTGTTTACTGATTTGTTCAGCAATAATTGGTGGATTATCAATTAAAAACAAATATTTTGGAAAACAAATAGTAGAGGCTGTTAATGTTGGTGATACATTAAGCATGATGAATGAACATAATCCTGTTAATTTAGCACTTAAAGATAAAATTAATCTAATAAATGTGGAAAAAGCAGAATTACAGTTAGAGGCAAAAAGAGATGAAATAAAAGCTGAAATATCAGCTAATGAAAAATTAGAGCAAGATATGGAAAATCAAAGAATTGAAGATGCAAAGGCAAATGGAAAAATTGCATACCTAACCTTTGATGATGGACCTTCACTTGTTTCTACCCCTAAAATTCTTGATATTCTAGAAGAATATGATATTAAAGCTACCTTCTTTGTAATAGGTTATATGGCTGAAAAGCACCCTGAAATTCTTAGGATGGTTCATGAAAAAGGACATACAATTGGTAATCACTCATACTCGCATAATTATGGTTATATATATAGAAATGTGACAAACTTTATGGATGATATAAACAAGACAAATGTAGTATTAAAAGATATATTAGGTGATGAGTTTAGTACAAATATAATAAGGTTTCCTGGTGGATCCTTCGGAAAGGACAACTTTATAAAACGTGTTCAAAAGGAGGGACTTCACTACTTTGATTGGAATTCATTAAATGGTGATGCAGAAGGTGTAAAATTTAGTAAGCAAAGGTTAGTTAATAGATTCAAGGAAACTGCAAAGAATAAAAAGAAACTTATAATTTTAATGCATGATACAGATGCTAAATCTACCACGGTGGAAGCTTTACCTGAAATCATTGAATATTTACTCGAAAATGGCTATGTATTTGATGTATTGGATAATTATTATGAGTAAACTGGATTGGAGTGAATAAAATGGGAAATTCTATTTTAGTAATAGAGGATGAAGATTCAATAAGAAAATTTATAAAAATCAATCTAGACAGGGCAGGCTTTGATGTTAAGGAGGCGGCTTCGGGAGAAGCTGGAATTGATATAGCTAGAAAGGAAACAATTGATATCGTGGTTTTGGATATAATGTTACCTGGAATAGATGGATATGAGGTTTGCAAAATCCTGAGAAATGAATTTCCTCATCTTGGTGTGATTATGCTTACGGCAAAGAGTCAGGATATAGATAAGATTATGGGTCTGGAATATGGTACTGATGATTATATGACAAAACCTTTCAATCCAATGGAGTTGGTACTTAGGGTCAAATCCTTGGCAAGAAGAATGGATAGAAATGAATCATCCGATCAATCTATGATAGTATCCGAAAGGTTTAAAATTGATGTTTATTCAAGAAAGTTCTATAAGGATGATGAAGAATTAGATCTTACACCAACAGAATTTTCTATTGCAAAGTTATTTATGGAGAATCCTGGGAAAGCTTTTAAAAGAGATGAAATTTTAAATCTTGTGTGGGGATATGATTTTGTAGGGGATTCAAAGATTGTAGATGTTAATATTCGTCGACTAAGATCTAAAATAGAAAAGGATTCAAGTAATCCAAATTATATAGAAACCGTCTGGGGAGTAGGCTATAGGTGGCGGAATAAAGATTAGGGGATCAATATGAAAAAAAGCATCAAAACTAGATTGGTTTTAAATTTCATGTTAATTATAATATTTACTGTATCTATATTAGAAATTGTAGTGATTAATGGTATTAAAAGCTATTATTATCAAAATGTAGAGGATATTCTAACTAATCAAATAGAATTCTCTACAAATTTTTATGCCAGATATTTCAACGCTAGCTCCTTGGAGGAAATATTAATTGATGATATTGATATATTCTGGCAGTATACTGATGCGCAGGTGCAGATATTTTCATTAGATGGTGATTTACTGATGGACTCTCTTGGCGTTGGTAGAAATGAAGATGTAAAAAAACCAGATATACAGGATGCCATAAAAAATGGAAAAGGAGTTTGGACAGGTTATTTGACTTATGATGTAGAACCAGTTATGGCCGTTTCAATGCCTTTACAGTTTCAAGGGTCACCAATAGGGATTATTAGATTTATATCTTCTCTAAAATATACGAATGATGTAATTGGTGAAATCAATAAATTTTTAATAGCTATGGGAATTATGGTTGTATTAATAACAGGACTTATAAGTATATTTTTAGCTAATACCATAGTAAAACCTTTGAAAGAGGTTACAGAGGTAGCTGAAAAGTTGGCTAGTGGTCAGTTTAAAGCTAGAAGTAGGGTTGAACTTAATGATGAAATAGGTCGACTATCCCAAACGATGAATTATATGGCTGATGAAATATTGCGCAAGGAACAACTTAAAAATGATTTTATTTCCTCAGTCTCTCATGAACTCCGTACTCCTCTTACTTCTATTAAGGGATGGGCTATAACTTTAAACTCAGATGAGATACCTGATAAGGAACTACTTGAAGATGGACTAAAAATCATTGAAGAAGAAAGTGATAGACTGACGCAGATGGTTGAGGAATTATTGGATTTTTCCAGATTTACTTCGGGAAGAATTACCCTAGAAAAGGAAGAATTTAATATTGAAAATTCTATTAAAAGAATCACAATGCAATTAATTCCTAGAGCTAAGGACAATGGAATAAACTTTAAAGTACAAATAGATGAAAATATGCCTTTGATGATAGGTGATGAAAATAGGATTAAGCAGGTGCTAATCAATATATTGGATAATGCATTTAAATTTACTGATAAAGGTGGAGATGTAATTCTTAATGCCAATATACATGATTCGAATTTAGTTATAGAAATAATGGATAATGGAACTGGTATATCCAAGGAGGATTTACCGAATGTTACTGAAAAATTCTATAAGGGCAAGAACAGTAAATCGCATAGTGGGATTGGACTATCTATCAGTGATGAAATTGTTAAACTGCACAACGGCTCACTAAATATAAATTCAGAAGAGGGAAAGGGTACTAAAGTTATAATAAAACTTCCTTTGGAGGATGGATCGCTATGAAAAAATTAAATTTAATTATAATTATATGTATATTACTTTTGACCGCACTTTTGACTTCATGTAATATTGTTGAAGGCGATGTGGCAGAGAGAATTTCAGCTCCGGAAAACAATGCTCCTCCTATTTTAGGGAAATGGGTTATAGAAGAGGTTGTCAACAGTTCAGTATTAAAATCTGTTGATTTGGAATTGGACCAATATATTGGGAAAGAAGGATTGTTTCACAAAGATGCTGTAGTAATCGGAGACAATTATACGACTAAGCCTTCTTATAAAATAAAATATGTAGATGCTTCAGATTATCTATTATATAAATATAAAGCCAGTCCTAAAGTATTAGGCTTTGATGATGAAAAAATTGAAGTAATAACTATTTTAAATGACAATTCATATTTTTATGAATTCATAAAGATAGATGACGATACAATGTTGGTTAATATAGATGAAGTATTTTATAAAATGACAAGATCTGTAAAAGAGGTAAGTATAGAAGAGATACAGAGATATATAAGTGTAGAAAAAAATATGCTAAGATCCTTTGGGGCAGTGGAAGAAGAAAATCTTCAGACAGGTATACTTTTAGGATTGAAGACTCCTTCTTTTGATGAGGAAAATCAGGTTCCAACGTGGGAGTACAAGACTATATGGATCAATAGCCAAAATAGAACCATAGCTGGAGTATACGATTTAGATAAACTGCTAATGCCTAGAAAAAATGGGTTCTGGATAATCGAAAACAGAAGAATCGTAGAAGAAAACTCAGTTAGAGATAATCTAGTTGCATTGCCCCAATTTAGACTTAAAGATAGTGCAACAATTGATGAGGAATTTGATATTTTGAGTGCCAACAATATAAAAAATCAACATTCATATGATATAAGTGAAAGGCCTCAAGTTCCTTCAATTCTAAAAAATATACTCTTTGTAGGAAATGATTATATATCTGTAGAAAACATTGACCTAGACAGAAATTCGAGAAAAACACTTCAGGTATATGCAATAGACAATCTTGACGATAAGAGGCCAATAAAGCTAACAGATATTATTGGAGAAAATGGTAAGGAACTATTTCAGGAGGGTGCTAGAAGTGCAATAACGTTAGATCCTGAAATAACTTTAAACGAAGAAAATGTTGGATTGAGTAGAAGAAATGGATATTGGACATTAAGAGGAAGAGTAAATTATAAGCAAAATGATGAAGAACTTTATAAGGATTTCAATATTAAGGCCATACCACCAAAGGAGATGGTTAGCTTTGATGAACAGGCAATACCATGGGATGCTATTAGGCTGATAATTCCTGATGTTGTTGACGTATTTTCCTCACCTAATGAGGAATTTGTAGTTGTAGTAACACCTTCTCATATAGTCATCTATTATATTGAGGATGGTGATATAATAAATGCACCAGTAGCAAAAATAAAACTTCCATACGATTCAACGATTATTATGTCCGAATGGGCAGTAGGCAGATATGTCAATATATGGCAGGATGTTGTAGTTGATAATGGAGGAACGGAACTAGAACACTAAGATAAAAAACCTATAAGAGAGGTATAGTTATTATGAGAGAATTAATCAAATATATGGATAATACAAAAACCCTAATCTATGTATCATTTGCATCAATAGCAATTACCTTTATTACTAATATTATATTTAGAAGGTATAGATTTGCAAAATATCTACCTGGAATATTTTTTGTAGGTTTTGGGTTATTTAGTCTTTTTCAAGTGAGCAATACTTTGACTTCAAGTCAAAGTATAAGCAGTATTTTGTTATTTATAATATGTGTTGTTGGAGGATTCATAGGATTGCTATTTGCACTAATAATAGGAATTTATAATAAGCCAAGGCATAAAAGGAAAAAAACTATAAGAAGCAATGTAGATAAAGAATAAGCAAAGCGGTTAACCACTTTGCTTATTCTTTATTATATATGGAGTTTCCATGTAGTAGGGTTCGAGGATGATATACCAATAGCACCTGCATTTAAAGCTAGTTCCACATCTTTTTTATTTTCTATTAACCCACTGGCAATAACGGGAAGTCTAAGCTCCTGACTTATTTTTGTTATGACTTTAGTTACAACTCCGGGTGATATATCTATAGCATGTGGTCGAAGGGCTTTTAAGGAAGAAATATTGTCCATGAGTTCAGTTGAATCATGAATAAATAACTTTTCTATGGTGAACACACCCATATCCTTACATTGCTTCACTAGATTGTGTTTTCTTGTAATTATACCGTTCAGCTCGATATTCTTAACGATATATTCCAACCCCCATGTATCCTTTGAAAAGCCATCGATTGATTCAACTGATATAAACAGACCTTTATTTTTAGCTTTAACCTTTTGCGAAATTTCTTTTAGGTTAAAAATATTTCCCGTCATGATATAAATATTTTCACAATGTGAGTTTAAGGCCATATCTAGTTTATCTAAATTGTTTATGCACGCTATAATAGGATATGAATTCAAGGATTCAAAAAAACTATACATTCAACTTCATCCCTTCTATCAGCTTTAGCTTTTCTTTTCTATTAAGCTTTTTTAAAGATATTTCTCTTTTTAGTGCTTCTGATTTTGTTTGAACTTTTTCAAAATAGCATAATGTAACAGGTAGTCTTCCTCTTGTATATTTAGCTCCTTTACCTTGATTGTGAACTTTTATTCTTTTTTCCAATTCATCTGTATATCCAGTGTAAAGAGTATTGTCACTACATTTTACGATATAAACAAAGTACATATTATCACCTAATCGTTGAGTATATTGTCTAGAACCTTAACTATTATATCATAAGAATATCCTTTTCTTTGAAGTATACCACCTAATCTTCTATAAATAGAATTTCTATCTAGATTGTTATAACTTTTCATCTTCTTACAGGCTAGCTCCATAGCCATATCATATTCAAGTTCTTCATCTGGAATTAAACATAAGTCAATTATCTCTTTTGAGATTCCCTTCTTGTATAACTCATGTTTGATTTTGTTAGGACCGTATTTATTTAAATTTTGTTTATCCGATATAAAACTTTTAGTAAAATCTATATCATCTATATATTTATTTTCCTTAAGATAGTTAATAGTATGGATTATATACTCATTATCGAATCCTTTTTTATTAAGTGCATTCAATATTTCCGTTTCAGATCTTTTTCTATAGGAAATAAGGTTCAATGCATAATCAGTAGCCTTAATCTGCTCTTCTACATTAGTCAAATTACCACCTCATAAACTATAAATTTTCATCTCTATTGCTAAGTAGTATATAAATGCCCAGTATTATAAGTAAAATTGGCCAGTATTTACTAAAACTCAATAAATGAGGATATATTATTTTAATTAGAAGGTAGACACCTAATAGTATAAGTCCTATCCCAAAAAACAATGGAGTATTTTTATTTTGAGTATAATTAAATCTATCTTCATAAATATAACCATCATCTTCAGGGATAACAAATCCACACACTAGATAGGCTAATCCAAAAGTTCCATTCATTATGGTCAGTATAAACCAGGCTACTCTTACAATTGTAGCATCAATATTAAAATATTCTGCCATTCCTCCACATACTCCAAACAAATATCTATTTTCTCTGGATCTTTTCAATTTCTTCATATATACACCTCCACTAGTTGATATATATATGTTAACAGATTTTGACAGAAATATAAATAGAAGTATCAAAATAATTCCAATTGTAAAGAATTTATGGTAACATTAAATATTAAGGAGGTGTAGTATGTTCAATTTTATTTCGCTTGTATTCAAGTATATATTTATAATAATTATTTATTTGTTTATATTTAGCATAATCAGGTTAATTTATCTTGATATACGTAGTATGGATGTTTCAGCAATTGATGGAGATGCTTATTTGAAGCTGATCAATAGAATTGATAAGCTCCCATATAAGATTAAGGAGCATTATCCCATTGATGGTGAACTTACATTGGGTAGACATTCTGATAATGATATATTAATAAAAGATCCTTTTGTATCCAAGAAACATTTTCAAATTGTTGAGGATGAGGGTGATTATTATTTGGAGGATTTAAATAGTGCAAATGGTACTTTTTTGAATGGAGAAAGAATTGAAGATGTGGCAAAGTTATCTAATGGTGATATTATTAAGGTAGGGAATATAGAATTTTTATTTGTTAATAGAGAATAGGAGAATGTTATGTTAAAAAATGATATAAGCAATAGATCTCCCAGAAATTTGTTGTTCCTATTTGAAATTTTATCCTTGTCTTTAGTTTTTCTATATGATTGGGGATCAGTTGATAGGGCAACTTATATAACAGCTATTGGATTAGTAATTATTATTTATTTGTCTAATTTCATACTTAACAAGATTTCAAAGGGAGATAGTTATATATTTTTAATAGTCACAATGTTGGTTTCAATTGGAGTAATAATGGTTTATAGGATTGATTCACAGCTGGGAATGAAACAATTGTTGTGGCTATCTTTAGGTATTTTGATTTTTTATTTAACTTATTTTGTATTAAAATTTATTCGTGGTTGGAAGAACTGGATACCTTTATACTTAGGATTGTCATATCTTTTGTTCTTTCTAACTTTTTTACTAGGTAAGAGAAAATATGGTGCTATAAATTGGATTACTATAGGGGGACATAGTTTTCAGCCCGCCGAGATAACGAAGATACTTTTAATATTCATTATTGCAGCATATTATTCCAATCCTGAAAAGTTTAGTAAATATAAATATGCGCCATATTATATTATGGGAATAGTATATTCATTTATAGCCTTATTGTTTTTGCAAAGAGACCTTGGAACTGCTTTGATATTTTATGCTATTTTTCTAGCTATACAATTCATTTATGAGGATCGAAGAATCCTAATACTTTATAATATTATCTTGTTTGCTGCAGGAGGAATACTTGGGTATGTAGTATTTGATCATGTTAAAATTAGAGTATTGACATGGATAGATCCGTGGTCCTATATAGATAATAAGGGGTATCAAATTACCCAGTCGCTATTTGCAATTGCATCAGGAGGTTTTTTTGGTACTGGATTGGGTCTTGGACATCCAGAATTTATTCCACTTTCATATACCGACTTCATCTTTTCAGCTATTTGTGAGGAAATGGGGCTGTTTACCGGGATTGGAGTTATAATGCTTTTCATGATACTCGTTTATAGAGGATTTAAAATTGCATTGAATCAGACTCATAAGTTTTATAGAATACTTGCTTTAGGTGTCAGCATACTATTTGGAATTCAGTCCATAATCATATTAGGTGGAGTTTTGAAGGTGTTGCCACTAACAGGGATTACTCTTCCATTTGTCTCATATGGAGGAACCTCAATTTTGTCAAGCTTCATAGCTCTAGGTATTCTACAAGTAGCATCAGAAGACATCGATACAAGGGAGGAAGCAGAATGAACTCAGAACATAGAAGAATAGTATTAGTACTAATCGCTTTATGTATTGTATTTACTGGCTTAATAGGATATATGAGTTATTTTCAAGCTTTCAAGGCAGAAGCTATAAAGATGAATTCCTATAATAAACGTCTATGGATAAATGAAGAAAATATTCTAAGGGGCTCCATATTAGATAGGAATGGGAAAATTCTAGTTTATAGTGAAAAACATGATGAGACAATGAGAAGATATTATAAATATGGCAGCCTTTACAGTCATATAATAGGATATAGCTATAGAGAATATGGAAAGGCAGGACTGGAGTTAAGCTTCAACAATTATCTGTTGAATATTAATGACAATTCAGCTTTGGATGAGTTAATAAATATTGTTGCTCCAAGAACAATTGGAAATAATTTGGAGCTTACTATAGACCATGGGACTCAGGAAAGAGCAAGGAATTTATTAAAGGGAAGAAAAGGTTCAGTAGTAGCGATGAATCCAAAGACTGGTGAAGTCTATGCTATGGTCAGCCTTCCTGATTTCGATGTTTCTACACTGAGAGATGATTGGGGAATTATATCTGAAGATCCAAATAGTCCACTTTTAAATCGAGCAACTCAAGGACTTTATACTCCAGGGTCAGTCTTTAAAGTAATCACAACTGCGGCTATCTTAAACACTCCTGGAATAAATCAGGAATACTTGTGTAAGGGAACTACCACAATTGATGGCTATCCGTTTAAAGATTATCAAAATAAAGCCCATGGAGAGCTGAATTTGAAAAATGCCTTGGCTTATTCTTGTAATACTTATTTTACTGAAAAAGCATTGGCAGTCGGAGAAAATAAATTAAGGGAGACTGCCGAGGGATTTATGTTTAATAATAATATACCATTTGATTTACCTGTTAAGAGTTCATCCTATCCTAAGGGAAATATTGGAGATACAGATTTAGCCGCTTCCGGCATAGGACAGGGAAAAGTACTTACGACTCCGCTGAATATGGCTATGGTTGCTTCTGCAATAGCTAACAATGGAGAGGTTGTTAAACCTATACTAGTAAATCAGGTAGTTTCATCTACAGGAAAATTAGTTAAATCCTTCAATACAGAGACTTTGTCACAAGGTATAGATAGTATGAAAGCAGCTGAAATAAAAGAAATGATGATAGAAGTTGTAAAAAAAGGCACAGGTAAAAATTCAAGTATAAAAAATGTTCAGGTAGCAGGTAAAACTGGAACAGCTGAAAATCCATCTGGTAAATCACACGCATGGTTTATAGGATTTGCACCTGCAGAGGATCCTAAGATTGCAATAGCAGTTGTATTAGAAGAAGATGGGTCAACTGGTGGAAGTTCTGCTGCTCCTATTGCTAGGGATTTAATAATATACGGATTAAACAATATTAAATTTTAGGAGGGTATTATGGTTTCAAAAGAGATTTTGGAAAGAAAAGATATTGCTGAAGAACTTAAATGGGATTTAGGGTCAATGTATGCTAATCAGGAAGCATGGAACAAAGATTTCGATAAAGCTATGGAATTAGCTAAGAAATTTGAAGTGCACAAGGGAAGTGTGGTGGATAGTAGCGAAAACCTATATAAAACATTGAAAGACAGTGATGAGCTATTTAGATTAGTTGAGAATTTGTATTCATATTCACATATGAAGCTGGATGAAGATACTAGGCTAGGTAGTTCACAGGAATTATCTGATAAAGGTATGAGCCTTATGGTAGATGTTCAGGATAAAACTTCCTTCTTAATTCCTGAGATATTAACAATCGATGAAGCTACGTTAAAGAAATTTATAGAAGAAAAAGAAGAATTAAAATTATATATTCAATATTTAGAGGATATTCTTAGACAAAAAGATCATGTTCTATCAGCTAGAGAAGAATCTATAGTTGCTCAATTTGGTGAAGTAGCTAGCTCGCCTGAAAAAATATTTTCTATGTTAAATAATGCTGATTTAACATTTCCTACAATCAAGGATGAAGATGGTAATGATATTGAGATAACCTCGGGCAATTTTATACCATTGATGGAGTCCAAAAACAGGGATGTAAGAAAAAATGCCTTTAAAGAATTATACAAGACCTATTTTAGCTTTAAAAATACATTTGCATCAACTTTAAATGGGGATTTAAAAAATAATGTGTTTAATGCTAGATTAAGAAATTATAAAAACAGCATGGAGGCAGCTATTAGTGATAACAATATCCCTGTAACGGTATATGATAATTTGATTAATGCAATACATGACAATCTTGACACCATGTATAAGTATATGGATATAAGGAAAAGAGCCCTTAAATTAGATGAGCTCCATATGTACGATTTGTATGTACCTATAGTACAGGATGTTGATTTTGATATTCCTTATGATGAGGGAGTTGAAATTATAAAAAAAGCTTTAGCTCCTCTAAAGGAAGAATATTTAACAGCTATGGAGGAAGGCTTCAATTCCAGATGGATAGATATTAAGGAAAACAGAGGGAAACGTTCAGGAGCATATTCTAGCGGTTCATATGATTCCAAGCCATATATTTTATTGAATTATCATGACACTTTAGATAATGTATTCACCATCGCCCATGAAATGGGACACTCTATGCATAGCTATTTTACAAGAAAAAATCAACCGTATATCTATGGTGACTATAGTATCTTTGTTGCAGAGGTAGCTTCAACAGCCAATGAGGCATTGTTATTAGATTATATGCTGAAAAATGTGAAAAATAAAAATGAAAAGCTATACTTATTGAATCATTATCTTGAATCCTTTAGAACAACTGTATTTAGACAAACGATGTTTGCTGAATTTGAAAAGATCATTCATGAGCATTTAGAAGACGGCGGGGCGCTTACAGCTGATTATCTTTGCGAGACTTACAAACAACTTAATGAATTATACTATGGTCCTAACATGGTAATAGATGATGAAATAGCCATAGAATGGGCTAGAATTCCACATTTCTATTACAATTATTATGTATTTCAATATGCAACAGGATTCTCTGCTGCTATAGCTTTATCTCAAAAGATTTTAAACGAAGGAGAGATAGCAGTAAAAAAATATCTGAACTTCTTAAAGAGCGGCAGCTCTGACTACCCAATAAACGTGTTAAGAAAAGCAGGTGTAGATATGGGAACTGAAGAACCGGTAAATAATGCCATAGCATTATTTAAAAAATTGGTAGATGAATTTGATAGCTTGTTGTAAATCTATATAAGAACTAAGAGTAATAACCCGAGATTCTTCGAAAGCAGTGAATATTCTGCCCGTCTCAGAATGACAGGTTGTGTCATGCTAAACATAAGTGAAGCATCTCAGGTTTTAAAACTCTTAGTTCTTATTTTTCAACTCTTATCTCTTACCTTTTAACTCTTAGTTCTTAACTCTTACCTCTTAGTTCTTAGTTCTTAGTTCTTACCTCTTACCTGCTCTTCTAACTTGCTTTTACAAGAATTTGCTCTTTAAATTATCCCAATAGGAATTTTTACTTAAACCTAATTTATATATTTTCTTATCCGATAATTTAACATTAACATCAATTATATTATCATATCTAAATTCAACTCCATCATTGACAATGAGGATTGAGTTCTCATATCTAAATTCTGGTTTTATCGTTATATTAAAATCTCCGGGTATAATTGCACTAGTAGGTAATGACCTAAAGGCCTTTGAACTAATAGGAGACAATGGAGTTATCTGTAAACAGCTTATGGATGGATATACAATACTTCCACCACTTGAAAAATTATAAGCGGTGCTTCCTGCCGGAGTAGAGATTATAATTCCATCACCACTAAATTTTTGTAAATGATTACCGTCAATATACATTGTTAAATGAATTACCTTAGATTTAATTCCTTTTATGACAATTTCATTGATTCCCGTAAGGGTAAAACATTTATTCTTAGTACAAACTTCAGCTTCAACTAGATATATTTCCTCAATCATATATTCATTATTTATGTATTTATATAAAAATTCATCGATATTGGAAGGAGAGACCTCTTGAAAAAAGCCCAAATGTCCAGTATTAATTCCAACAAATGGTGTCTCAGGGAATTTATTTCGATGGATTGCTCTTAAGAATGCACCATCACCACCAATGCAAATATTAAGCTCTGCATTAGGTACATATTCTTCACTGACTACAAAACCCATCTCTTCCAGTTTATCTACAAGTATAATTTTGGTTTTTCTAGATTCATAATTTCGATTTGATATTATATTAATAATTCTTTTTTCATTTGTCAAAAATATTCCCTCCACCACGTTGCTTTATATAATATAATAATTTACATATATTATAATATATTATGTATTAAAAAGTAAGGAGGTACTATGAAAAAATTAGAAGATAGTGAAAGTGTTATAAACTATATATGTGATATTGGCAACTTAGACCTTGAGGACTACCTGTTTTCAAGAAATGTTTCCGGTAGATTGTTTAGAAGACTTTATAAGGAAAAGAATATTTACGTCAATGGAAAATTTCAAAGAAAGAGCCTGGAGCTTAAGAAGGGTGATTGTATTACATTAGTGATGGAGGATGAAGAAGATAGCACAACCCCAGAAAAGATGAATTTAAATATTATATATGAGGATTATGATTTATTGATTATAAATAAGGATCCTAATATGGTTGTTCATCCTACTAAATTGCATCAAATGCATACTTTGTCCAATGGGATAGCATATTATTTTAAAGAAAAGAACATTAAAAAGAAAATAAGGTTTGTAAATAGATTGGATATGGATACAACGGGGATATTGATAGTAGCAAAAAACTCATTTGCTCATCAGCAAATGGCATTGCAATTTGAAGACAATACAATTGAGAAGAAATACTTAGCAATTGTTCAGGGCATTGTAGAGGCAGATGAAGGAACTATTGATTTGCCTATTGGAAGGGAAGAGGATAAAAGTATCAAAAAGGTAATTATGGAAAATGGACAGAGTGCTTTAACAAAATATAAAGTATTAGAAAGATTTGAGTCTGCTTCTTTAGTAGAAGTAAGGATATTTACTGGAAGGTCGCATCAAATAAGAGTACATATGAATTATATTGGACATCCGATTATTGGGGATAGTCTCTATAATGAAAACAGTGTGCTTATTAATAGGCAGGCATTACATTCATATTATTTAAAAGCAATACACCCAAGATTTGGCTCAAGCTTAGAATTCAATGCACCCTTGCCTGAAGATATGGAAAGACTAATAAACCTAATGAGGTTTTAATTTTCATTAGGTTTTTCTTTATTTGGTGTATCTAGCATTTTTAATATGTCCATCATCTTTGACATCTCTTTGATTTTTTCTTTATCTTTTTCACTACTTCCTTCCATAAAGGTTTCCATTAAACTTATGATACTATTTGTATCAGAAAGAGGGTTCTTATTATTCATTAAGCTATTATATGCATTAAGCATTTTTTTATATTTGTCGATGTTTAGAATTAGATTTAGAACAGTTCCCAAATTTTCGATCTGAGAATTATTTACCTCATCTTGTAATGTATAAATAATCCTTTGAAGTCTTTCTTTAGGCTCTAGCTCAATAGCTGAAAATTCTTGAACCTCGGCATTATCAAGGAATTCAATAAGTTCTTTTATACGTATTATTTTTTCTGCCATTAGGATTGATTTATTGAATGTAGGTCCATGCTCTGTAGGTAATAGGGGGCCAATCCTTTTTGCAATTTTTATTTTTTCAGTTGTGTACCTTGAATCAATGCTTATATTACTTAAATAGCCTTTTAAACTATGTAAAGTATTTTCTCTATCAGTAGACTTATTAATTAATAAATATAATAAAATAAAAATAATAGGTGTATCCAATAATAATACCTCCTTATTTCTTATGTAATCATTATATGCATGTTATTTCTTTTGTTTACATTATAAGTTGTAATATTATTAAATGACATAACATAAATTAATAAAAAGATGAAGGGGGTATAATCTTGGGAAGAGATAGAGATGAGTTAATTAAGAATATAAAAGCAAATGTTCCGGATAATGAACAATTGTCAAAAATTGAAAAATTAGCAGAAAACTATAAAGATAAGACAGATGATGAAATATTTTTTGAAATAATTAAGATAAATAAAGAAATGGAAAATGAATTAAGTCCTGAAAAATATAATGAAATCCTTGAAAAAATAGAGAGCATTAGACCATTGTTGTCAAAGGAACAAAGTTCAAAGCTCAATATGATTTTAAAGGCTCTAGATAAAAATAAATAGTATGGTCTAAACATAAAAAATAGAATATTTTTTCAATAATCAACAGGAGGTAACTCCTGTTTTTTGGTTTACAATAGTATTGATACCAAATCAAGGAAATGGACTAAAAATACTATGGATGTTATAATTACCTTAGATTATGTAAACCAAGGGGGAATTACTATCATAAAGAAAAAGAGTTTACTTATATTATTGATTATTATAATCTCTATTATTTCTAGTGTTCTCGTTTACTCTAAAAATGATAAGGCTGAGGAAATTTCATATATATTATTTTTAAACCATTTAGAAAATGGTATTGTTAAAGAAGTATACATAGGAGATACTTCCAAAATCAAAGTTGTTCTAGATAATGGTAAGGAACTCATGACTGATAATCCTAGAACTTTAGGTTTTAAGGAAGAATTGTTGATGAGTGGTGTAAAGGTTATAGAAAAAAATCAGTCTATGGAAAATATAGTCGTTCCTTTATTTTTATTAGGAGGAGTAATTTTTACATTGATTTTTTTAAGAAATACTTCTCCTAAGGAAGCTGAAAAGGAAATGGCTAGTATGTCAAAGATTGAGAATTCTGAAATCAATCCAAATATTGGATTTAAGGATGTAGCGGGTAATGAAGAAGCAAAGTTAAATCTGCAGGAATTGGTAGATTTCATAAAAAATCCGGAGGTGTACAAGCAGTTTGGTGCCAGAATTCCTAGAGGGGTATTGTTGTATGGACCTCCAGGGACTGGAAAGACATTATTAGCAAAAGCTCTTGCAGGGGAAGCAAATGTACCATATTTCTCAGTAGCAGGTTCAGATTTTGTTCAGGTATATGCCGGTCTTGGAGCAAGTAGAATAAGAGATTTGTTTAGGAAGGCTAAAGAAGCAGGTAAATCTGTTATATTTATTGACGAAATTGATTCCATAGGAAAAAAACGTAAGGGAAGTAGTATATCTGGAAGTGAAGAAGGAGATAGAACACTGAATGCTCTTTTAGCTGAGATGTCTGGATTTAAGGACAATGATGGTATTATAGTCATTGCAGCTACTAATAGGATTGATGTTTTAGACGAAGCACTTCTTAGACCTGGCAGATTCGATAGACAAATAGCTGTTGATCTTCCTGATGTTAATGCAAGATACAAGATTTTAGAGCTTCATGGTAAAAATAAACCTATAAATAAAGATGTTAATTTAAGAAAATTAGCTTCAGAGACAGTATATTTTAGTGGGGCTAAATTGGAAAATTTATTAAATGAAGCAGCTCTTTTTGCAGTTAAGGAGCATGCCTTGGAAATTAAATCTGAACATATAGATAAGGCTTATTACAAGGTGTTAGTTGGTGATGAAAAGCTTGATAGAAGCTATATAAACACTAAGGACAAAGAGATTACTGCATATCATGAAGCAGGACATGCATTAATTGCTAAACTAGTTGATAAGAATAATAGTGTAACTAAAGTTAGTATAATTCCTAGCACAAAAGGAGTAGGCGGATTTAGCTTAAATATCCCTGCGGATAAAATATATAGAACTAAGAAAGATTTGTATTCAAATATAATGGTAGCATTAGGTGGAAGAGCTGCTGAAGAAATTATTTACGGAAAAGAGAATATAACAACAGGTGCATCTTCTGACCTTGAAAAGGCAACAGATATTGCATTGTCCTTAGTTGGAACTCTTGGTATGGATGATGATTTTGGATTGGTGAATATGAATGTTTTAATGTCAAAAGATATTAGGGAAGACAACAAATTAACTTTACGAACAAATAAAATACTAGAAAAATTATATCAGGAAACACTACTCTTATTGAGAGATAATATCACGTTTCTAAAAGAAATATCACAAAAATTGTTAATAAATGAAACAATTGATGAAGATGATATAAATAGCATAATGAGTGCTAATAATTAGTTTATAGGACTTGTCAAATATTAGACGATTAGAATTACTTGAAGGAAAATCAAAAAAGAGTTATAATAGGGTTAAAGAAGTTCTGCAGTGTGCGTTATTACCATATAATTCAACCGACAAAATAGACACGGGTGTCTATGTTTAATGGTGGATAACAAGCCTCCTTTGAGGGGAAGTTAGAAGTTATTAACAGGAATCCCACCTTAAGAAAGGCGGGTATGAATTAATTGGGAAGACGGCATTGCGGGATTTTTTTATGTATAAAAAACCTTTCAATTGAGGAAAATAATGAATAAATCAAGATGGGAGGTTTCATTAATGAAATTAGATGATAGAGAGATATTAAAGAAGAAAATTTTAGATGCACAAGAGATGGTAAGAGAGTATGAAGTCTATTCTAAAAAATTAAATGATACTGAATTAGCAGATATGTTTAAGGATTACGCCGAAGAATGTGGTATTCAAGCATCAAATCTTATGAAAATATTAAATCAAAAATATGGAAAATAATATGGTATAATGATTATAGAAAGGGAATCGGGGTAATAGAATGAATAAATATAAATTTAATAACAAAGGGGAGAATCATATGAAACTTAATCGAATAATTGAAGAGAAAAGAAAACAAATGGAAAAACAAAAAAAGATGGAAACAGCAAAGAATGTTGCTGTGGGAACAGCAATAGGAACAGCTTTAGGTGCGGCTGCAGGTTTATTATTTGCGCCTAAATCCGGTAAAGAAACCAGAGAGGATATAGTTATTAAGTCTAAAGAAGTTGCTGAAAATGTTAAGCAAACTACTGATGAAACTATTGAGGCAACTAAGGAATTCTCTGAAAAGGTAAAGACTGAAGTCAAACAAAATTTTGAAAATCTAAAAGAAAGAAATAAAACTGCGATTGAAGAATTTACAGATGACGTAGAGGAAGCTGCAGAAGAAGTAGGCGAAGGTATAGCTAATGTAGGAGAAATATTAGAAGAGGCAAAAAAGGACATCAAGGATGAATTAGATAGATAAATATTATATATAACCAAGGAGGAAAAGTAATGAGTGCAAACCTAACGATACAGGATTTGTTTAAATTGATTTTATTCCTATTGGGTATAGGTGTATTTAGCTATCTAATTATTATACTTAATAAACTGAATAAATTATTAGGTAAATTTAAATTATTGGCAGAAAGCAACTATAAGGAATTAGATACAACAATTAAACAATTACCTGAAATATCTGAGAATATAAATGAAATTACCAAGGAAGCAAAGACCACCTTAACAGAACTTCAACCAGAAATAAATGAGTTGATTTCTAATGTAAATTCAATATCAGGGAAGGTGGGCAGTATAACTAATGTGATTGATGATACTACGCATAAGGTAGGAGAAACTGTTGTAGAAGTTTCTGATAGTATAACTGAAACAGCGAATGCCTTTAAATTTAATGCAAAAAATATAAATGATTACTTAATAATAATCAAGGAAGTATTTGATATGATAAGAAGTGCTATTCACAGTATATGAGAACCCGTATAATGGGTTCTTTTTAATATATTATTATTATGCTTTAATTATTCATAAGATTAAAACATAAAAATATTGATTAAGAGGTAATTACTGGTATACTAAATATATAAAGTATTAAAAATTAATATTAACATAATAATGGGAGAAAATATGATGAAGAAAATTAAATTCATTATAAATCCATCGTCAGGCAGACAGACAATGGAAAAAAGGATAGATGCTTTATGTATTCTTTTATTAGATGAGGGTTATATAGTAAGTAAATATTTCACTCAGAAAAAAAATGATGCTACGTCTGAAGCTATTAAATCCAGTAGGGAAGGAATTGATATAATAGTTGCATGTGGTGGAGATGGTACAGTAAACGAAGTTGTAAAGGGAATAATGCTTAGTGAGGAAAGTGAAAAACCTGCTTTAGCTATTTTAGCAAGCGGAACAGTAAACGATTTTGCAAATTACCTGGATTTACCTAGGAATGTCAATAGTTTTTTTGATATGATTAAAAAAGGAAATACAATTAATGTGGATATAGGCAAGGTTAATGATGATTATTTCGTTAATGTTGCAGCTGCTGGACTTTTGACGAATGTAGCCTATCAGGCACAACCTGATGTAAAAGCTATTTTAGGTAGGATGGCATATTATTTTGAAGGAATTAAAGAACTAACAACACAAAATTTAGAGCCTATTAAAGTTAAGATTTATAGTGAGGAATATACCAATGAAGAAGAAATATTGCTATTTTTAATATCCAATAGCTCATCTATTGGTGGATTCAAAAAATTAGCACCAGAGGCCGATGTATTAGATGGATTGCTAGATGTTGTTGTTATTAAGAAATCTGCTGTTACTGATCTTGCAAATATATTTATAAACGTACTAACTGGTGAACATATAAATCATCCAAATGTGATTTACTATAAGACGAAGTCTGTTTTAATTGAGCCTGTATCAACAGACGTTCCTATTGATATTGATGGGGAATTTGGAGGCAATCTTCCTGCAAAATTTCAGGTCATCCCAAAGGGTTTAAAGATACTTATCTAGAGGAGGAGTACTATGACATATGAATATGTAGAAAATATAGAAAAATATCTACGTAAAGTTGATTACATTGTCAGAAAAAAAGGTAGGGAAATTTTAAACGATTTTAATATGACTATTCCTCAGTTTACAGCTTTACAAATAATAGTAAATAATGAGAGCTTGACAATAGGTGACTTAAGTCAAAAGATGGGATTGGCATGTAGTACAATTACAGACTTGATAGATCGAATGGAGAAGACTGAGCTTGTCATAAGAAAGAGAGATGCAAATGATAAACGGGTAGTATGGATAGAAGTTCTGCCAAAAGGACATGATATTTTAGAAAAAGTATTAAAGAAAAGAATTGAATTTTTAAATTCAAAGCTTATAAATATTGAAGATGAGGACAAAAGAGCACTAAATAATTTATTAGAAAAGGTATATGAAGCAATGGGAGAATAACTTGCTTAAGGCAAGATGATATAAATTTATTTTGACAAAAATCCTAATTTAATTAAAGAAAAAAATAGTACAAGTTCTGAAAAAAGGGTATAATAGGGTTATTGTGTAATCAAATGGTTGTAAGTCTAGATGAATTATTGGCTATAATGGGAATAATCATAGTAAAATTAAATTTAATTCTAAAGCACGTTGCAAAGAAAACAATAAGTAAAAAGAGAAGTTGTATTCAATAAGGAGGGAGTTTATGGCTGCTACGATAAAGGATGTTGCGAAATTAGCAGAGGTATCAATATCAACTGTATCAAGAGTAATCAATGATTCAAAGCCAGTTAGTCCAGAAGCTAGAAGAAGGGTTTTGAAAGCAATAGAAGATTTGGGTTATAAACCAAATGAAATTGCTAGAAGTCTGGTCACAAAAAAATCAAATTTAATAGGAGTTATAGTAGATGATATAGGTAACTCATATGTTGCCCAAATAGTCAGAGGGATCGAAGAGATTGGTAGGATGTATAAATATGATATATTGCTTTGTAGTAGTTATGGAATAGAGGAGACTGAACTAAGGTTTATTCATCTTCTAATGCAGAAGCAGGTAGAAGGAATTATCATAGTCTCGGAAATTGCAACTACAAGAATTGCCGAAAATATCAACAAATATAAAGTACCGTTTGTATACTTAAATAGATTGTACGATATATCAAAGACACCAACAGTAACTATTGATGACGAAATTGCAAGTAGTACTATGACTAATCATCTGATAGATCATGGACATAAGAATATTCTTTATGTGACATGGGATAAGGATTTAGATCTTTCTATCGAAAAACATAAAATTAAAGGCTATTCTGATGCAATGGCTAACATAGGGAAGAAACCATTAATATTTGGTATTGATGGATATAAGATTGATGACGGATATAAAAAAGGTGGAGAGATCTTAGAATTTATTCGTGAGAATGATGTAACGGCTGTATTTTGTTGTCAAGATGAAATAGCAATTGGATTGATAAACTACTTATATGATAATAATATAAAGGTTCCCGATGAAATTTCAGTAGTAGGCTATGGAGATATTTCACTTGCTTCTATTTATAGACCTAAGCTTACAACTATAAAAGAACCTTATTATGATCTTGGTGCTGTAGCCATAAGAAGGATTCTAAAGGAAGTAAAAGGTGAATCAGTAGATGAACGGTCCTTAAAATTACCTATACAATTAGTTGTTAGGGATAGTGCTAAAGACATTAAATAGAAATTATACTTTGGACAATTAGACAATAAATGTTGTCTAATTGTCTTTGTAATTAGAGGGTGAATTATGTTAAAAGAACTTATTAGGGCTTTTTTACTTGTTTTTGTTGCTGAAATGGGAGATAAGACTCAAATAATTGCAATGACATTTGCTACTCAATATAAGGTAATGGAAGTTTTATTAGGGGTTACCATAGGTGTTTTGTTCAATCATGGTATAGCTATCGTTTTAGGGAATTTCATATCAAAAGTAGTACCTATAAATTTGATTCAAATCATAGCAGGTTTATTGTTTATAATATTTGGGATTAATGCTCTAAAAATTGATGGAGAAGAAAATGTAGAAAATAAAAAAGCACTTAATCCAGTTGCTGCTGTTTCGATAGCTTTTTTTGTTGGTGAATTGGGGGATAAAACACAATTTACTGCTATGACCTTAGCTGCTGAAGCAAATTACCCTGTGTTTATTTTAATGGGTACCACATTGGGTATGATAGCTACAAGTGGGTTAGGTATCTTTGTAGGAAGTAGAATTGGCGAAAAAATACCTGAGTTACTTGTAAAAATTGTTTCCTCATTAGTATTCGTATTTTTTGGAACTATAAAATTGTTTGATTCTGTCCCTGGCAATTACCTTACTCTGCGAAATATTGTATTGATGCTCTCAGTATTAATTATAGTGGAAACATCTCTAATATTTAGGTTGGTAAGAGATGGTAAATTAAAGTCAAAAGCATCATCCCTAAAATACGTTGCAGAACGTCTTAAAAGACAGACGAAGGAATTAAAAAAGACACTCGATAGCATATGCTTAGGAGAAAGTAAATGTGGTACTTGTTCTAGCTCGAGTTGTTTGATAGGCTATACAAAATTCATACTTAAAGAAGCCTATGAGAATGGTAATTATTATAAAGATTTAAATGTTAATATCGATAAGTTATTGAAAAAGAATTATGACAAAGGTAAAGTCAGAGATGCTTTAATAATGATAATATCAGATTTTAAAAAATATGGATGGGATTTTAATGATGATTTTGTGGTGATGAAAATCAAAAATGCCCTTGAAGTCTATTTGTTTGGTAAAAGAGTTGAAAATGTTGATAATATAAATGACTATATTGAAGAAGTTAAAATCTATGATAAGGAATTAGAAACAGTCTTGAGAAAAAGATTCAGCTAGGAGGAACTTTGATATGCCTACGAAGATTATTAGGGTAATGTTAGTTGATGATCATAAATTGATGAGAAGAGGATTGAAACTTATTCTTGAAGCTGAACCTGATATTAGGATAATTGAAGAAGCATCTGATGGTAACGAGGCAATCAATAAAGCATTAAATTATAAACCTGACGTGATTATTATGGATATAAATATGCCTATTTTAAATGGACTTGATTCTTTAAAGAAAATGAAAGAATTTGGTGTTTCCAGTAAAGTAATCATTCTTACTGCCTTTACCAATAAGGAATATATAATTGCAGCTACAAAGATAGGTGCAAAGGGTTATTTATTTAAGAATGCGGATCCATGTGATTTGATAAAAGCCATAAGGGAAGTAAGTAAAGGAAGAAGTTATATTGAATTATCAGTTGCCAATATATTATCCTATGGTAGCAACGACGAGGGGCATAGCGATGTATTAGAAACAGATAAGATTAATTTATTATCAAGAAGAGAATATGAGGTTTTAGTTCTACTGTCCAAAGGCTATAATAATAAAGAAATCGGTAAGGAACTATTTATTAGTGAAAAAACAGTAAAGAATCATATAACAAATATATTTAAGAAATTGGAAGTTAATGATAGGGTACAAGCTACTCTGTTTGCTCTACATAATAGCATTAAGTAAAGAGAAATAAATCTTTTTTTAATAGATTTTGTGTAATATTCTCTTTAGATTGCAGCAATATATAATAATCATAAATTTTTAATTTAAAGTGTTGACAATAGATAAGATAGATGGTAATATTGTAAAAGTCATCTATGAAATTAACTACTAAAAATTACTAAAAGTTGAGTATAAAATTCTCTTGACAATGAGTTAATAAGGTGATAAACTAAAGAAGTCGCCTCGAAAGAGGATGACGTTGAACCAAGCCTTTTTGTCCAACGAGCTTTGCGAGTTGTAAGACAAAACGGACAGCGTAGCGAACAACGTGAGCGGAGAAGTAAAATGCGAACGTTAGTGAGCATGAACGTTGATAATTAAACAGTGTGAGACTTTGAATTAAAAGTTGACCTAACCCAATGAGCGATAGCGAATTGTTGGTAGGTCATTTGCAATGAGAACCAATTTTACACGAGTATAACGAGTGAATAAAATTGCGTTTCGAAACTGCGAAAACACAAAGAATCAATTCAAAAACATAAAACTTGTTATTTTTAGCTCAAGTGAAGAAACAATAACGATGTCATTCTAAACGTAAGTGAAGAAACGATATCATTGTCATTCTGAGCGAAGTCGAGGAATCTCTACATCATTGTCATTCTGAGTATAGCGAAGAATCTCGGGTTTATGTTTTAAACAAAGAGCTAGTCAAACTCTAGCA